>WPCI01123053.1_pt1 | contig 72451 bp, 71 predicted proteins | sample 5399871 | NCBI WGS metagenome assembly WPCI01 (sample SAMN12869469, study PRJNA574797) | sludge metagenome | isolation source: wastewater treatment of pH7 | place: China:Beijing | collected 2019-05-20 | reverse complement strand
GGTGTATTGGCGGCGGCGTTTCTATTTTTTTGGATCAGCCAAAAGGGTGAAGTTGAAGAGAAGACTGCAACACCGGATTTTTCGCAGCCGGAGCAAGTCGAGCGCAGCGAAGATTTCTTCACCAATCGTGATTTGAATGAGTTGGAAGCCGTCAACTATTCAAAGTATTCGGATTTATTGGCCGATTTAAGCGATGGGGAAAGTCCCATTAGAAAGTCAACACAACAGGAATTTGTTGGGGCAAAAGCAAATGGTACGGGAAATTCTTGGACGGCTTATTTTGAGAAGTAAAACATACTAAGAGTAGCAGGTAGAATCAGCGGCTGCTGCTTCTACCTGCTATATTTGTCTTGGATGGTAGTGAGGTTGTGATTTAAGCACAACTTCGAGACGACATTTAAAAAACCTTGAATTTCCAAAAAGTGACTGAAGATTTTGGAAGCCGAGGTCTTTTTTGTGCTTTCCCTAGATGATTCAGGAAAGAAGCGAGCCCATGGTTTATCTTATCCGTTGCCAACATAGTACCTACAGATTTACCTGACTAAATCTGCGAGCCGAGATTTTATAGGTCGCCCACATCGTTACGATATAAACTAGAATCCCCACAATCAAGATCGGCAGCTGTTTTATTTGTCCTGTGAAAGTGACTGAATCCAACCAAGTCAGGGCTGGAAAATGAACCATGCTTTCTACGATCATCGCCACTAAAGTCGCTGGGATCAAGCCCTTTAGAAACGAAGTGCCAACCTTATAAACGGTTTTAAAGTAAGAAGTTAGAAAGATGAAGTTAAAACAGGCAAAGAGCATCAAGCCAAAACCATAAAAAGCGACATTTGCTTCGATCCCGACAGGATTAGGCTGTGATAATAGGCGTAGCCGTAAAAAGGCAAAGGGGACCGAGATTAAGAGTGTCAGCATTTGCGAGACTAGTAGAACGAGCCATTTTCCTAAAACCACTTCAGCCTTTTTCAGCGGTAGCAAAGTAGAATAATAGATATCATTGTTTTCTCGGGTGTACAATAAATTAACAAAATTTCCGATCAAGCTAAAAAGGAAAACCATCGTATAAGGATAGCTCGGGACCAAAATGAGCGGTCCCATCAAGGTAAAGATGATTAAATTAGGGTGAGCTGCTAAGCGAATCTCTTTATATAGTAAATTAGAAATCATAATGTTTTCCCTCCATTCGGACCATAATGTCTTCTAAATTCAATGCTTCGGTTTCATCAGATTGTGTCAGCTTTTGAAAATAGTCAATAAATTCTTTTTTAGGTGCTGCTTTGACCAATTCCCCCTCCTTGATATAAATGATCCCATCTGCACATTTTTCTAAATCCGACGTAATGTGAGTAGAAAAGAGAATACTTTTGTTACCGCTTTTAACGATTTGTTGGAAAATCTCAAGCAACTCGTCGCGGGAAACAGGATCAAGTCCACTAGTGGGTTCATCGAAAATAAATAATTCGGCTTGATGGGAGAGAGCTAAAGCAATCAAATACTTCACTTTCATCCCAGCGGAAAGTTCCTTGATTTTTTTATTCGGTTCTAGGGAAAATAGTTTCAAAAATTTTTGATATGCTGTTTCGTCCCAATCCTCATAAAAGCGCTTGGTGACTTTGGTGATATCTTTGACTTTCTTTTCTTTATAGAAGTCGACGCCACCTAAAACGACCCCAGTTTTTTGTTTGCAGGCAAGTTCATTTTCTAAAAAGATTTTTCCAAACATCATGACTGTTCCGTGATCGACGGGGATCAGGTTTAACAAGGCTTTTAAAATGGTTGTTTTACCAGCACCATTAACCCCGATCAAACCGACGATCTGACCTTTCGGGACGTAAAAGCTGACGTTTTTCAATGAGAATGTCGGATATTTTTTTGTAAGCTCTGTTACTTCCAACAGATTCATCATGCTTCCTCCTTTTGATCAAAAATGCTTTCCATCATATTTCCGGTCATCCGCATAAATGTTTCGCTATCGATCAAGGCGAGACCGGGTGCCGATGGATTGGTATCGCCAAGAACTACCATAGTATCCCCGGTTTCGATATTGAAAAGATCTCGGGCTTTTTTTGGTAAGACAATCTGACCGCGTGCCCCCACAGGAACAATCCCCAAGATGTGTTTACCAGCTGGTCCAATTGGAATTCCTTCTATTTTTTCATTGTGTCGAACCAAATCGGTTAAAGTGACATCGTAAAGATTCGCCAACGCATCACATTTCATTACATCGGGTAACGAATCCCCATTCTCCCACTTAGCAACAGACTGACGTGATACCTCTAATTTTTCAGCCACGTACTCTAAGGACCAATTATTTCTATTTCTTAATGACCGCAAGTTCATTGCAATCGGACTATTCTGATTATTCATACTTTTCATCCTCCTTGATTCCACTTTAGCTTACTTAAATAAAAAATAGAACCAACTAGCGGTGACGAAGTTGGTTAACTTTAGTTGCAGGCCGTTAAAATTCAGTCACTTTAATTTAGAAAGTTAAATGTTGTGTTTTCAAAGTGCAGAGTCATGATAGTGGGAATAAGTTCTATCTGGGTCCATTGACGATTTTGACAGGAGTCTATGCTCGTTTTTAATACAGTCCCAGAATCAACCAAAGGTAATCTGAACAATGGGTATGTGGTTCGACCTTCGTTGAAAATCTGATTCCATCAGCGGAACTTATGGGCTAAGTCGTACCATATTTGAAACGATCTATAATGCCAGTAAAGATGTAAGCAATGGGATAAAAATGAGCAAATAAAAAAAGCGGCGCTCGCCGCTTTTTTTATTTAACCGCCACCCATCAGGAAGTCAAGGATATTCCAGCCATCAGAAGAGTTACCGCGATAAAGCTCAGTGTATCCACATTGCCTACAACTAATAGGAGTAAATTTTTTATTTTGAACATCGAATATTTTTGCGAAATTTCCACCAGTCGCTTGGAACTGGTCAGAAGTATAATGTTGGCACCCACACTTATCACAAACGTATTGTTTTCTTTCCATCTTTTTTTCACTCCTTTTTTTATTTAAAGTAATTTTTTTCGAGCCGTATAAGTTCGAGCCGGCTCCGCTTGATATCTTAAATTATAGCAAATTTCTCGTGGCCTTCATCCGTCTTTAGGAGTATCTATCAAACTATTTTTGACATAGTCTGTTTTTTTTGGTTAAATAAGAACATACGTTCGATATATAAAGGAGTGACTCTTAATGGAGCTGGAAAGAAAAATCGAAATTTTAGCAGAATCTGCCAAATATGATGTCTCTTGTTCCAGCAGCGGTGTTGAAAACAATACGCGTTCAGGAACAGTCGGCAGCACGGCAGTTTCAGGAATCTGCCATTCTTTCACACCAGATGGTCGATGTGTGTCCTTGTTAAAACTGTTATTTACTAATGCCTGCATTTTTGATTGTCATTACTGCGTCAATCGCAAATCAAATGCGATTCCTCGGGCGACCTTCACGCCGCAGGAAGTGGCTGATTTAACGATGGATTTCTACATGCGTAATTATATCGAAGGTCTTTTCTTGAGCTCAGCAATTATTAAAAGTGCGGACTACACCTGCGAGCTCTTGATCAAGACGCTGAAAATTTTGCGGGAAGAAAAAGGCTTTCGCGGGTATATCCACGTCAAGGCGATTCCTGGTGCAGATGAAAAATTGATCGAGGCATTGGGCTTTTTGGCAGATCGAATGAGCGTCAATGTCGAACTGCCTTCCCGTGAAAGTTTGAAATTATTGGCTCCGGATAAAGATCCCTTTGACTTATATAAACCCATGAAGCAGATCACGACGGTAAAAAAAGAACAGGAATTTTTACCAGCAGTTCGACGGGGACCAAGTTTTGTGCCGGCGGGGCAGTCGACTCAGATGATTATTGGAGCCAGTCCTGAGAGTGACCGTTCGATCGTGAAAATATCGGAGAATTTATACCAAAAATATCAGTTGAAACGAGTATATTATTCAGCTTATATCCCAGTTAATCAGGATAATCTACTGCCAGCAGTGACAACGGAGCCACCATTATTGCGGGAGCACCGCTTATACCAAGCCGATTGGCTGCTAAGATATTATAAGTTTACAGCCGACGAAATTTTGTCTGAGCAGAAGCCTAATTTTAACCTGTATCTAGATCCAAAAGCTAACTGGGCAGTCCAGAATTATCAACACTTCCCCGTTGATGTCCAGACTGCACCTTATGATCAATTGCTGCGAGTACCGGGAATTGGTCCGAAAAGTGCACAAAACATCGTCAAAGCCCGTAAATATTATCGGCTACACCTGACAGATTTAAAAAAATTAGGAATCGTGATCAAACGGGCGCAGTATTTTATTGCCTGCAATCACGAGACCCCCGCTGGGTTGATCAAAGATCCTGAGTGGATCATCACATCTTTGATCTCTTCAAAACAATACGAGGTGTTGAAAAAGCATAATACCCAGTCAACCAGTGAACAGTTATCGCTATTTGATGTAGAGCGTTTTGAACATGCGAAAAGTAGGTGAGAGTAATGCGGGAATCAGCAGAACACTGGGAATATGATGGGAGTTTTCTCGGTTTTATGACGGTCGTGGATCGTAGTTTCCGCGAGAAAAAATTTCCGACAGTAATCTTATCACCGGAAACGGCTATAGAAAGTTTATTTTTGGCGGAATATATTCCGACGGATCCGGTGAGAGGTGAAAAAATCTATCGACGTTTGCAGCAACGATTGCGAACAGAAAACGTTCTGTTTATTCAAAATGGTTTTTATGCAACGCTTGAGGGTAAGGAGCGCTATTTGCTGGAGGCGATCGAGATTGCCTTACAAACCAAGGATTTATTGGAGAATCATTTAGGGCATCCTGCGATTTTAGCTTTGCAGAAAAGTATTCGAACGTTGTTAGGGGAGACCCATGCCTTGACCGGATTTGTACGTTTTGAATATGTCGCTGATGTTTTGTTTAGCAAGATTCGACCGAAGCATTACGTTATGCCTTATCTCTGTCCGCACTTTGCGGAGCGCTATCCACAGGAAAAAATCATGATCTATGATGAGCGCCATAAATTGTTAGGGATCATTGATCAGGGAGACATCCATTTTCTGGCAGACGCTAGCTGTCCTGAATTTCTGGAAGAAACTAATGAAGGACGGATTCGTCAGCAATGGAAGACTTTCTTACGAGCAGTCACGATTGATGAGCGGACAAATCGTGTGGTTCAGCGTAATCATCTTCCTCTACGTTTTCGCGACAACATGATAGAATTTAAGGCTTAGAGAAAAAATGATTTCGGCAAATATCTTGTCTAAAGGCTTATCTAAGTAGGTTTCAGTAGGTCTTGGACCGAAACATAAAACAGCGGGAAATGGTAGCCCGTGGCTTGCTCTAGCTTAGTTCAGGATGAGGCCTGACTAGTTGCGGAAAAGCGAATGATTTACTTGAAGAGTTTTGTTTTTTAGAATTTACCTTTCTGTTCTATAATAAAAGTAATCAGGAAGTGAGTGAATCAAATGGAAGAGAGAAAGACGAAAGGGTCGATGGCAGTATTAGCTGCATTATTAGCTAATGTACTAGTAGCTGTCAGCAAATTTATTGGCTATATGCTTAGCGGCAGTGCTGCCATGATGAACGAAAGCATTCATAGTGTCGTGGATTGTAGCAATCAAATTTTGTTATTATTTGGTGATCGGCGAGCTGCTCGTGGGCAAAGTGAGCTGCATCAGTTCGGTGAAGGTCGGGCTAAATATTTTTTTAGCACAATCGTTGCAACGATGCTGTTTTTTGGTGGGGGCGCATTAGGGATTTGGGAAGCGGTAGAAAAATTATTCCATCCTAGTCATGAAGTCGCTAATCCATTAATTGTCTTGGGTATCTTAGTTTTTGGCATCTTGGTTGAAGGCAGTTCCTTACGAGTAGCAATGAAGGAAATCCGCGAGCTGAATACAGAAAATCTGTCTTTATTTAAGTTTTTACATGAAAGTCGTCACAGTGAGATCTTGATTATTTTTACTGAAGATTTCTGTGCGGTAATTGGTTTGGTCTTAGCCATTATAGGAACGCTGTTAACTATGATTACAGGCAATCCGATGTTTGATGCGTTGAGTGGTTTACTGATTGGCTTGATGTTAATGTTTGCTTCGATCTTTTTGGCTCGAGAATTTTATAGCTTGATCATTGGTGAAAGTGTTTCTAAAAACGATTTAACCAAAATTCAGAATGCCTTCAAACGCGCTGAGGTCAAAAAAGTGATCGACATCAAGACCGTTCATTTAGGTCCAACGGAGGTTATGATTGCGGCGAAGATTGATATCGCTGATTCTTATGAAGGTATCAGTTATGATGTAGTGAATCAGATCGAACGGACAATCCGTAGAGCAATACCAGATAAAAAAGCATATATTTATATTGAAACCGACGAATTTGATCCAGAATATGATCGGAAGCGTCAAACACAATCGGACACAGAATAGTTGTGCCCGATTTTTTTTAAATTGATTGAAGTGAATGGGCCATTTTGAGAGAAAATGGTCCATTCAAGTTGTAGAAAAGGACTGTCAGTTAGTTTGAAACCTAGGAAGGAGGTGGACGAATGTCCTCGTTACGATTTTTTTTCACCTATTCGCGAGAGTTTATTCGTCATTGGGGCAGCTACATTCTTTTGATCGTAGGAACAAATATTGTTTTAGAGATGTGTGTGATTCCAGTCTGTCAGTTTTTAATTTCTTTTATTTTAAAACAGGGCCAGATTCCGTACGTTTCCAATACGAATATTTCGACGATTTTAACCCAGCATCCAGCAGTTTTAGTGGCTTTATTGCTGCTTTTAGCATTAGTATTAACGCTGGTTTTTCTCCAGTTTACTTTTCAATTATTTGGGATTAAAAGTATTCAAACTAAAGAAGATCGCTCGTTGTGGGAGTTGTTTAAACAATCTGTTTATCACATGCGTCATTTGCGTCCAACAACCTTTTTTTTCTTTTTATTCTATTTTTTATTGATTCTGCCTTTTGCTAATGCGATTTTCCGAACGCCACTGTTGAGTAAAGTGACGATTCCGATTTTTATTTTGGATTTTTTAAGTGAAAATTTGCTCTTTTCATTGCTACTATTTATTATTTCAATCGTTGTTTCTTATGTGGGGATTCGTTTATTGTTCGTGTTGCCCTTGATGATCTTTGCCAATCACTCACCACGTTCTGCGATAACTAGCAGTTTGGCTTTGACGCATCACCGCTTTTGGCATTATGCGTGGCGAATTTTTGTCATGACACTTTTTTTGACCATCGTTTCTTATATAGGTTATGGGGTAGCATATGAGTTGCAAGCTATTTTTGATTTATTTCCCAAACCATTTCCGGCAATTGGTGCAATGATTATTTTGACCAGTATCCAATTTTTTAGTCAGTTGACTTTGGCTTGGGCAACAGTGTTGTACTTTAGTATTTTGATTCAAAAATTTTATCCACTGATACTCAGCGGTGAACGTCCCTTACAGCTGATTCGGCCTAGTTTATGGACACGGGTCGCTGCGATTGCACTATGTATTTTCTTTGGCGGCTCCATTCTTTTTAGCAATGTTCTTTATTTAGCTGGGTTAGAGGACTCGACGCCTTTAACGATTTCTCATCGTGGAGTGGACAATGGTAACGGAGTCCAAAATACGATTCCAGCAATGGCTGCCACAGTTAAAGAAAAACCTGATTATATCGAGATGGATATTCAAGAAACCAAAGATCATCAATTTGTGGTAATGCATGATTATAATTTGAAAAATTTAACTGGTCAGGATAAAACCACGCACGATCTAACACTAAGTCAGCTGCAAGACCTGCACGCAGTGGAAAACGGGCATGTCGCTCCGGTAGCTAGTTTTGACGACTATCTCGCTTTTGCGAACGAGCATCAGCAGAAACTATTGATTGAGATTAAAACATCTCCAGCTGATTCGAAGCAACTAATCGAACGCTTCATCCAAAAGTATCAGCAAAGTATTTTGCAGCACCAGCATCGAATTCATTCACTAGACTATGACGTAGTAACTGAACTGAAAGAAAAGGCACCAAAGTTGTATGTTAGTTACATTTTACCCTATAATTTAGTTTTCCCTCGGACGCCTGCAAATGCCTATACCATGGAAGAAACCACGTTGACCGGGGATTTTGTTCAGCAGGCCCATGAAGAAAAAAAGGAAGTCTATGCTTGGACAGTAAACGATGCTGACGCAATGGATCGCATGATCTCTTTAAATGTGAATGGGATCGTGACGGATGATCTTAAAATGCTCCAAGAACAGATTAAAGTCTATGAGGAAAAACCGTCATATGCGAAGCGGATTGAGCTTTATATTAATCGATTGCCAGCATTGGATGAACGGATCCGTGACAATTGATTGAGAAGAGGGAAAATTCATTAAATTTCCATAGAGTTTTCGCTAAAGATTTTATAACAGCTGCTTCCATTATGGTAGAATAGCAATATATTTCACAAAGGCTGGAAGTCTCATTTTAAGAGTTTTACCAGCGGGAGTTTGTGATGAAATTAAGATAATAATTGGAAGAATTTTTTTCCTTAATATTAAGTTCAAAAAAGGGGTCTATAATGAGAAGAAGAGGTTTCGAAATTATTACAGCTTATCAAGGACAAGGAATCAATCTACCGCAACGCGCGACGAAAAATGCGGCTGGCTATGATTTTGAAGCGGCGGAAGATATTGTCATTCCAGCGGTCTGGAAACAAGTAATCCAACATTTTACAAAAGGTGACAAAGTATCTGAAAAAATCGTTAAGCCTGTTTTAGTACCGACAGGCATCAAAGCATACATGGGCGAGGACGAGTATTTGCAATTAGCAAATCGTTCTAGCAATCCCTTGAAACGCTTTATTTCTTTGAGTAACGGCGTGGGTGTGATTGACAGCGATTATTACAATAATTCGGATAACGAAGGACATATCATGTTTCAGTTTTCTAACTTTGGTTTGACGGATGTGCAGATCAAAAAGGGCGAACGGATCGGCCAAGGAATTTTCCTGCCGTTTCTAAAAGCTGACAAGGATGAAGTTGAGACTGAACGGACGGGCGGTTTCGGTTCTTCTGACAAACAATAAAATAATTGAGTGAGGCGAAAGTTTTTGGCAAAAAAATCTAAGACACAATTCATCTGCCAAGAGTGCGGTTACGTTTCACCTAAGTATTTAGGCCGTTGTCCCAACTGTGGTAATTGGAACACAATGGTGGAAGAGGTTGAACAAAATCATCCAGAAGATCGTCGTAATCGGGTTAGTTTGTCGGGAGAACGCGCGGTCCCGACTAAGCTAAAAGATGTCGTCTTTAAAAAAGAGACCCGGATTCAAACAGAATTAGCCGAGTTGAACCGTGTGTTAGGCGGCGGAGTAGTTCCCGGTTCTTTAGTATTGATTGGTGGGGATCCTGGGATTGGGAAATCGACCTTGCTATTGCAAGTATCCCATCAATTAGCTGCGACGGGTGGCAACGTACTCTATGTGTCTGGTGAAGAAAGTGCGCAGCAGATCAAATTACGGGCAGAACGTTTGGGTTCAAGTAAGACTGATTTTTATTTATATGCTGAAACAGATATGGGTGAGATCAGCCGAACAATTGAGAATTTGAAGCCCGATTACGTCATTATCGACTCGATCCAAACCATGACGCAACCTGATATCACTAGTGTGGCGGGATCAGTCAGCCAAGTTCGCGAAACAACTGCTGAACTGTTAAAACTGGCAAAGACGAATGGAATCGCGATTTTCATCGTGGGTCATGTGACAAAGGAAGGCAACATCGCGGGACCACGGATGCTGGAACACATGGTGGATACCGTTTTATACTTTGAAGGCGAGAAGCATCATAGCTTCCGGATTTTGCGGGCGGTAAAAAATCGTTTTGGCTCTACCAATGAGATCGGAATTTTTGAAATGCGAGAACATGGCTTAGTCGAAGTGGCTAATCCTTCCCAAGTTTTTTTAGAAGAACGCTTGGAAGGTGCAACTGGCTCAGCAATCGTGGTTGCAATGGAAGGTAGTCGGCCGATTTTGGTTGAGGTGCAAGCCTTAGTAACACCGACGGTTTTTGGTAATGCTAAACGAACAACGACCGGACTGGATTTTAATCGAGTATCGCTGATCATGGCGGTGTTGGAAAAACGTGCCGGCTTACTGTTACAAAACCAAGATGCTTATTTGAAAGCGGCAGGTGGCGTAAAATTGAATGAACCGGCCATTGACTTGGCCGTAGCCGTAGCGATTGCCTCCAGCTATAAAGAAAATGGGACAGAAGCAACTGAATGTTTTATCGGTGAGATCGGATTGACGGGTGAAATTCGGAGAGTCAGCAGTATTGAACAACGAGTCAAAGAAGCTAGTAAGTTAGGTTTTAAAAAAATCTATCTGCCTAAAAATAATATGGGCGACTGGCAACCACCAAAAGGGATCGAGCTGGTTCCGGTGGCGACTTTAGGCGAAACGTTGAGAAAAGTATTTCGCTAATAAGTGGTTGTGCCGGCAAAACTTTCCGGCAGAGCCTTTATTTAAAAATTTTAATCGAGTAACTAGAAATTGAGGAGGGATGGCATGCAAAAACGTGTGTTAACAGTCATCGTTCTACTTGTTGGGATTAGTTTAGGAATAACTTTCCTACCAATAGCGTGGATAGCGATTGGCTATGCAAACAACATGTGGTTGAATAATTCACTTACGAATGGCCTAATTGGAGCAATTATTTTTTATCTTATTTCTTTGGTGATCGTAGAGCCAATCACAGTTGGTGTTAAAAAAATTGAAAAACAATTAAATGAACTTAGCTTGACCTATATTTTATTTGGAGTGGTAGGGGCAATTTTAGGATTGACATTAGGATTGATCGGAACGACCCCTTTATATCAGATTCCAATTCCGTTCATCAACAGTGGTCTACCGATCCTGATCATGCTGCTATTAGGCTATCTAGGTTTTCGGATGGGTACAACGCGAATCGATGAATTAAAGAAATTCTTTAGCGGTCGCAGTAAAAAACCAGAGACAAACGAAGGTGAAGTATTAGAGCGCAAAGCCGATGACCATTTTCATAAGTATAAAATTTTAGATACGAGCGTCATTATTGATGGTCGGATCTATGATATTGCCAAGACAGGGTTTTTAGAAGGTGTCTTGATGATTCCAAATTTTGTTTTGTATGAATTGCAATATATCGCTGATTCTGGCGATAGTTTAAAACGGGTTCGCGGCCGCCGTGGTCTAGATATCTTAAATGCTTTACAAAAAGAAGAAGGTATTGTTGTTGAAATGTATGACGGTGACTTTGAAGATATTAGCGAAGTCGATAGTAAATTAATCAAATTAGCTAAATTATTAGACGGCGTGATCGTCACCAACGATTACAATTTAAACAAGGTTTCTGAATTTCAAAATGTGGCAGTCTTGAATATCAATGCATTAGCTAATGCCGTGAAGCCAGTCGTAATCCCTGGAGAGAACATGAATGTTTTAGTTGTGAAGGCTGGAACTGAGCGACAGCAAGGGGTCGCATATCTTGATGATGGTACGATGGTGGTCGTGGAAGATGGGCAGCACTATATGAATGAACATATTGAAGTTGTGGTAACCAGTGCCTTACAAACCGCGGCGGGTCGGATGATTTTTGCCAAGCCAGCCCATTCAAATCGTAATATCAATGACGACACACCAAAAGAAAAATTAGACTACACGCAAGAGAAATCAGCTAAATAGCGGTGCGACTTTACTAAACAGTGGAATGATTGTACAATTTGAGTTGAGTAGCAAATGATTTTTGTTTGCTAAAATAAGCGGGAAAGAGGAACTGCTATATGTCAAAGATTCGTGTGCGTTATGCACCAAGTCCAACTGGACACTTACACATTGGAAATGCGCGAACAGCGTTGTTTAATTATCTATTTGCTCGTCACAATGATGGAGAATTCATCATTCGAATCGAGGATACTGATTTAAAAAGAAATATTGAAGATGGCGAAAAAAGCCAACTAGAAAATTTAGCTTGGTTAGGAATCAACTGGGATGAATCACCAGAAAATCCAGGTCAATATGGTCCCTACCGTCAATCAGAACGGCGTGAGATCTATCAACCATTGATCGATCAATTATTGGCAAGCAACTTAGCCTATAAATGCTATTGTACGCCTGAGGAATTAGAAGCTGAGCGTGAAGCACAACGTGCACGTGGCGAAATGCCTCACTACTCAGGCAAATGTGCCAATTTGACACCGGAAGAACAAGCGGAAAAAGAAGCTCAAGGTCTAGAACCAGTTATCCGTTTCCGTGTTCCACGTGACACTAGTTATACTTTTGATGATATGGTCAAAGGAGAAATCAGTTTTGAATCAGATAATGTCGGTGGCGACTTTGTCATCCAAAAACGTGATGGTATGCCGACGTATAACTTTGCAGTAGCGGTGGACGATCATTTAATGAAGATTACCCATGTGTTGCGAGGCGACGATCATATTGCTAACACACCAAAACAGTTGATGATCTACGATGCTTTCGGTTGGCCACGTCCAACTTTTGGGCATATGACGCTGATCATTAATAGTGAAACAGGTAAAAAATTAAGTAAACGTGATGAAAGTATTTTGCAATTTATCGAACAATATCGTGAACTAGGCTATCTGCCAGAAGCGATGTTCAACTTTATTGCGCTACTTGGCTGGTCGCCAGTCGGTGAAGAGGAGATCTTCCCGCAAGATGAATTGATCAAAATTTTTGATACGAAACGTTTGAGCAAATCACCTGCAGCATTTGATCAAAAGAAATTGGAATGGGTCAACAACCATTACATTAAAGAAATGGATTTAGATAAATTGACGGAATTGTGCTTGCCTTATTTAATCAAGGCTGGTAAAGTCGAAGAAAATCCAACAGCTGAACGCAAAGATTGGGTAAAACGGGTGGTTAGCTTGTATCAACCACAAATGAGTTATGCGGCTGAAATTACTGAAGTTTCAAACTTGTTCTTTGAAGAACATCCTGTTTTAGATGCTGCTGCGAAAGAAGTTTTAGCAGGTGAAGCTGTCCCAACTGTTTTAGCTGCTTTCAAAGCACAATTAGAAGCATTGGAAACAGTGGATGCGGCAGGCGTTCTAGCGGCAATTAAAGCCGTTCAAAAGGAAACGGGTGTTAAAGGAAAAAATCTTTGGATGCCAATCCGTGTAGCGGTCAGTGGAGTCACTCATGGACCAGAATTACCAGAAACAGTTGAGTTATTAGGCAAGGAAAAAGCCTTATCACATTTAGATCAAGTAATGTAAACACAAAGAAGAGAAGAAGTAATAGGTGGCGATTTTTCAGAGAGATTGCGGTAGGTGCGAGCAGTCAAATCAACACTTATGAAATGCATCTCCGAGTGGTCTTGGCGATACGTAGCCAAGGACGGTTCACAGACGTTATCTGTTTCGAGGCAATGACTGATTGCAAACAAAAGTGGGACCACGTAAAAGCGTCTTTTGAGGAAACTCAAAAGACGCTTTTTTTCGCCTTTTGAAAAAGTCACACTTCAAAACGAATTAACTATCAGTTGTATTTTTTAGTATGGGAGTAAAGTATTTGAATAAATCATAAGAAATAGCGCAGATGGTATTATGCGCAAAAAATAGAAAAGGGAGTTGAAAGAAATGGGATGGTGGCAAGAAGCAATCGCAGCAGCGAAGAGAAATGATCCAGCGGTCAGGTCAGGGATTGAAGTTGCGCTTACATATCCGGGAGTCCATGCGCTTTTTTTTCATAAATTTTCACATTTTCTGTATCGGCACCAGCGGTTTTTGTTGGCGCGTATCCACTCACAATTTTGGCGCTTTTTGACGGGGATTGAGATTCATCCAGGTGCTCAGATCGCTCCTGGCGTTTTTATCGATCACGGAATGGGTGTCGTGATTGGTGAAACGGCAGAAGTTGAACGCGATGTTGTATTGTTTCATGGTGTGACATTGGGCGGAACTGGAAAAGATACAGGAAAACGGCATCCCACGGTGCGTCAAGGTGCATTTATTTCAGCGAATGCCCAAATTCTGGGGCCAATCGAAATTGGGGCAAGAAGTAAAATCGGTGCGGGGGCTGTCGTACTCAACAGTGTTCCGGCGGATGCAACCGCGGTAGGGGTTCCTGCAAAAGTAGTAAGATTAAATGGGAAGAAGGTCAAACATGATTAAAATACACAATACGTTAACCCGAAAAAAAGAAATTTTTAAACCAATTGAAGAGAATAAAGTCCGAATGTATGTCTGCGGACCGACTGTTTATAATTATATCCATATCGGCAATGCCCGCAGTACAATCGCTTTTGATGTGATCCGGCGTTATTTTGAATATCGTGGGTACGAAGTGAATTACGTGTCGAACTTTACCGATGTGGATGATAAGATCATCAAGGCGGCGAAGGAATTATCGATTACTGCACCTGAAGTAGCGGATCGCTTTATTGCGGCTTTTGAAGAAGATACGGCCGCGTTGAATGTGAAACCAGCGACATTACATCCGCGGGTGATCAATCATATTCCAGATATCCTAAGCTTTATAGAAACGTTGATTGAAAAAGGCTACGCATATGAAGCAGAAGGCGATGTCTATTACCGCACGCGTAAATTTGAGCATTATGGCGAGTTAAGCGATCAATCGATCGACGAATTGGAAATTGGGGCAAGCCAACGGACTGGTGCTGAGCAGGCGATCAAAGAAGATCCATTAGACTTTGCTTTGTGGAAAAGTGCGAAGCCTGATGAGATTTCTTGGGAGTCGCCTTGGGGTGAAGGACGTCCTGGCTGGCATATTGAATGCTCAGTCATGGCGACCAAACACTTGGGCGATACGATCGATATCCATGGCGGTGGGCAAGACTTAGAATTTCCTCACCATGAGAATGAAATCGCGCAAAGTGAAGCGAAGACGGGGCAACGTTTTGCCAATTACTGGATGCATAATGGATACGTAACGATTGGTGAAGATGACACTAAAATGAGCAAGTCATTAGGGAATTTTGTGACGGTTCATGATATGGTGAAAGAAATTGATCCACAAGTTCTACGTTTCTTTATGGCAACGACACAGTATCGTCGTCCAATCCGCTACAGTGAGGCCACGCTGAAAGACGCACAAGCCAATCTGCAAAAATTACGGACAGCTTTTGAAAATGCGGGTTTCCGCCAAACAACGGCTGATGCTGAATTAGCAGAGGATCAAGAAAAACTAATTGAAGTCCAAGCACTGAAAGATCGCTTCATCGAAGAGATGGATGATGATTTTAATGCGGCAAATGGGATCACTGTTGTTTATGAATTTGCAAAATGGCTGAATCATTATAGTGAGCAAGCAAAGGTTTCAGCACATGTTTTAACGACGGCATTAGCAGAATATTTGAAAATGTTAGCTGTTTTTGGGATTGAGTTTCAAACAGCCGGCTTGCTAGATGAAGAGGTTGATCAATTAATCGAAGAACGGAATCAAGCCCGTAAAAATAAGAATTTTGCTCGTAGCGATGAGATTCGGGATCAATTGAAAGAACAAGGAATTATTTTAGAAGACACTCCACAAGGTGTTCGCTGGAGACGTGTATAATGACAGATTATAAACAATTAAATGCTTTGGCTTTGGCTTATGTTGGTGACGCGATCTATGAAACCTATGTAAGGGATTATTTGGTTCGCCAAGGGCAGACTCGACCCAATAAATTGCATCATTTGGCGACCCACTATGTATCCGCGAAAGCCCAAGCAACGTTGATCCAAAAAATGTTGGATGATGATATGCTGACAGAAGAAGAGCAAGGAATTTATCGACGTGGCCGCAATGCTAAAAGTTATACTTCGGCTAAAAATACCGACATTATGACATATCGAATGTCGACGGGTTTTGAAGCGTTGATGGGTTATCTGCATTTGTTGGAACGACAAGAACGATTAGAAGAATTAATTACATGGTGTTTGGAGAAAGCTGGTGAAGCAATTGAAGGATAGAAAACAGCGACGAGGAAATGAACGGAACAATCCCAAAAGAAGCACTCGAGGGAAAGAGTATTCTAAAGAGCTAGAGACGAGTGAAGTAGAAGAAAATAATTTTGTCTTTGGTCATCATGCCAGTGTGGAGGCCTTACAGGCTGGGCGAGGGAATAAATTGTTCCTACAAGAAGATGCCCATGGGGATAAGATTAATCAATTGAAAAGTTTAGCCAAGGAACAGGCGGTACCAGTAAAATGGGTTCCTAAACAAAAATTAGATACATTAAGTGATGGCGGGGTTCATCAAGGAATCGTTTTAGGTATTACGCCGTATGAATATTTAACACTAGAAGATCTGCTGGCAAAAACGACTTCTGAAGAAGCACCGTTCCTGTTGATTTTGGATAGTTTAGAAGATCCCCATAACTTTGGTTCGATCTTAAGAACGGCAGATGCGAGCAGTGTCTCGGGTGTAATTATTCCTAAGCATCGTTCAGTTGGGATTACACCAGTTGTCACCAAGGCTTCTACTGGAGCCGTGGAATTTGTACCGATTGCACGAGTAACGAATTTGGCTCAAAGTATCAAACAATTAAAAGATGCAGGCTATTGGATCTTTGGGACAGATATGGAAGGCACGGACTATCGCCAGTGGAAAGTCACTGGACCGATTGCTTTGATCATCGGTAATGAAGGTAAGGGCATGAGCGCCGGCTTGAAAAAAGAAGTCGATGAAATGCTGACAATCCCGATGACTGGACACGTTCAAAGTTTGAATGCCGGCGTAGCCGCTGGTCTATTGATGTATGAGGTCTTCCGAAAGCGAAGTGAGCTGTGATGAAGAAACAGCTGCTGATCGTTGATGGTTACAACATGATTGGTGCATGGCCGGAATTAACGACATTGAAAAATCAAGATCGCTTAGAAGAAGCACGTGAGGCCCTTTTGTTTCGCCTTTCTAATTTCGCAAAATATCAAGGTTTAGAGACGATCGTTGTTTTTGATGCCCAATTTGTGCCGGGGATTACCCAAAGTTATAAAAAATATCAGCTGACAGTGGTCTTTACCAAAGAGGATGAGACGGCTGACAGTTATATTGAAAGAATTGCTGGCGAGCTGAACGATCGTTTGACACAGGTGACAGTAGCGACGAGTGATTTAGCGGAACAATGGACGATATTCTCCCAAGGGGCTCTGCGGACATCGGCACGTGAACTCTACAAGTCAGTTCAGCAAACGGAAGCAATGATTACTGGGGATACAGAAGATACGCATTATCAAAATTTTCGCCGCAATTCTCCTTGGAATAATGAACAATTACAAAAATTGTCGCAAAAACTGGACGAATTGAGCCAAAAAAAGTAAATTGACGAATTATTTTCCCCTTCACGCTTCTCAACGTGTATGCTTTTAATTGTTGAGAGGGGAGTGTGGAAAATGAAAGAACCAACATATTTGAAAGAGTTTGATGAGGATACTTTTGAAAAGATGTTTAGTCAGTATTTACCGGTTGTTTATAGTATGCAATCACGTTATGCGATTCGGGATTTTGATTACGATGATTGGCTGCAAGAAGGTCGGATCGCCTTGAATGATGCGATGAATAGTTATCGTCAAGGTCGTGGGACGACGTTTGGTCTTTACTACAAGATGATTTTTGAAAATCGGATTCGGTCGCTTTTACGACGCCAGCAAGCGAAAAAGCGATTGGCGCAGCAACAAGCGGTCTCGATTGAAAAAGTCGGAATGGAAGCTTTTAGTGAACAGTTTCAATATCATGGATTCATGGAAGAAAATATTTGCATTAGCGAGCAACTGCTGGCGGGGGGAATTCCACTCTCCGATTTAGAAAAACAGTCCTTGTATTATTATTTAAAGGGCGAGGACCCTGATGTCATCGCACAGCGCCTGGCGGAACCTGAAAAAGCGGTCCAAAATGCATTAAACCGCACGAAAAATAAAATAAAGAAAAAACTTAACAGCACGATTAGTTAAGTTAACAGTCAAGTTCAGAATTGATTAGAAAGTTGCATTTCTTTTTATCTTATGCTACATTGAAAAGTTTTGGATTTGTGGTATAATATAAATTGAGGTGAACTGTATGCCAACAACTTTATCGTCTATCAAGAAGAACTTGGAAGACCGGATTGGTGCGCCAATCATGCTTGTAGCTCAAACGGGACGCAAGCGCCAGACACAACGCAAAGGAATCTTAACTGAGACATATCCTTCAGTGTTTGTTGTCGATTTGGATCCAGAAGAAAATTCTTTCGAACGTGTTTCATACAGCTATTCCGATGTATTGACTCGCACAGTAGAAATCGAATTTTTAACAGAAGCAATTTAAAAACCATGGAGCAGGTGCTCCATGGTTTTTATTTGTCTGTGTTTGGGTCTTCTTTTAAATCAGTGATTTTATTTTGTTCCACTAAAAGATCGCGAATATCTGCCAAGTAATCTTCGGCAGTTGGAACAGCAATTTCAGGTTCTTCATGTTTATTAGTGGCATCTTTGGCTTTATTAGCAGCTTTAACTATTAAAAATAGCACAAAACCGGTGATAATAAAGGTGATTAAAGCACTGATAACATCACCAAAAGCGAAGGTCACCCCTTTAACTGGCGACCAGTCCAAGACGGACATGGCTTCTTCTAAATCTTTCCCCTTTGTAAATAATGAAACGATTAAACCGACTAGTGGGGTAATCAAGCCATCAACGACATTCGTCACAATGGCAGTAAAGGCAGTCCCGATTACTACACCAACAGCCAAGTCTAAGACGTTGCCACGCATTAAGAACTCTTTAAATTCCTTAATCATCGTGTCACTCCTCTCTTCCATACTAAAGATTAATTTATATCTATGATTTTAGTATAGCGAAAGAAGAAAAAAATTAGAAATAAAAGGGGCTAGTGACTAAGTCTGATTCCAGTCCTTAACCCCCGCCTGTGCTATAATTAGCCTTAACAAATAAGAATTAGCTAGCCTTTTTTTATGGAAAAATAGTAATAGGAATCGGGCGGCTAGTCTAACCTTATCAAGGCGCCTTCGGATTTTAATAGAATTAGTGAAATCATCCGTGAAACGAGGGTAAAAATCTTTTCCAAAAGGAAGTTCGCGTAATGGAACATGACTAGTTGGTGGATAGATAATCTGAACAGCAAACTTATTTTTCTACAAGAAAAATAAATACAATATTAGGAATAAGGAGCGATACTATGATCGAACTTAAAAAGGGCGTGCGATTGCACGTGATTGCGACTCAAAAATATAAAACGATCCAAATCTACGGGCGTTTCACTACCCGTTTAACAAAAGAAATCATGACCAAGCGAGCACTTTTAGCCAATTTATTGGAGACGAACTCTCTGCGCTATCCAGATCAGACACAGTTGAGTGCGCAACTGGCAGATCTTTATGGTGCCAGTTTTGGTTTAAATGTGGGACGAAAGGGCAATTTGCATTGGCTAGATGTCGGTTTAGGCGTCGTCAATGGTAAATATGTGGATGATCCACAACTATTGCCGGCAGCACTGGATTTTTTACGTGAAGTTTTGTTTTATCCCAATATCCGTAACGGGAAATTTGATGAACAGACGTTTCAATTAGAAAAAGAAAATCTAAAAAGTTATATTGAGACTTTACAAGAAGATAAACAAACGATGGCTTCTTTGAAGATTAAGGAGACTTACTTCACCGATGAAGCACAAAAATTACCGAGCTTTGGGACAGTGGCAGATCTGGTTGCGGAAACAAGTGATGGATTAGCTGCTTATTATCAAGAAATGATTGATCAGGATCAAGTGGATTTGTTTGTGATTGGCGACGTGGAAGAAGCGGAAATCGCTGAGCTATTTAAAGGGTTGCCCTTTAAAGCGCGGGAAGAACGTTCTCCAGAGATTTACTATTCGCAAATAAATGACAATGTGATCCGTGAACAGCAAGTGCAAGAACCTGTGACCCAAGCGAAATTGAACTTAGCGTATGCAACGGATGTTTATTACGAAGACACCGATCGTTTTGCCTTGTTAGTCTTTAACGGATTATTTGGCGGTTTTCCTCATTCAAAATTATTTATGAATGTTCGCGAAAAAGCGAGTCTGGCGTATTATGCATCGAGTTCTCTTGATACCTTCCGCGGTTATTTGCAAGTTCAAACGGGAATTAATGGCCAAAATCGCGAAAAAGTTTTGCATTTAATTGGGGAACAATTAATTGAACTGCAAAAAGGAAACTTTACGGAATTGGCCTTCCAGCAAACAAAGGCAATGCTGAAAAATCATTATTTACTAGGCCTAGATAGTATGCAAAATACGATTGAGACGACCTATTTGGCCCAGTGGTTGCCGCAAAGTAAACTGACAGACGAAGAATGGCTACGACGTTTGGCAACTGTGACACCAGAAGATGTGCAAAAAGTTGCGAAAAAAATTCGTTTGCAAGCAATCTTCTTTTTAGATGGAGGACAGCAAAATGGATAAATTAGCGTATCAAAAAATCAATGAAACTTTATATAAAGAAGTCTTGCCGAATGGACTGACTGTTTATTTATTGCCAAAGGCCGGCTATCATAAGACGTACGGCTTATTCAGTACGAATTATGGATCAATCGATAATGAATTCATCCCTCGCGGTGGAACGGATTACATCAAAGTACCCGATGGCATCGCTCATTTTCTAGAACATAAGATGTTTGAAAAGGAAGACGGCGATGTGTTCCAAAAATTTGGCGAACAAGGTGCTTCAGCCAATGCTTTTACCAGTTTTACGCGAACCAGCTATCTGTTTTCCACGACCGACCAGCTGGAATTGAATCTAGCAACATTATTGGATTTTGTTCAAACGCCTTATTTTACGGAAGAATCTGTGAAAAAAGAACAAGGAATCATTGGTCAAGAAATCCAAATGTATCAAGACGATCCAAACTGGCAGCAGTTTTTTGCAATTCTAAAAAATATGTATCCAAAGCATCCGTTGCACATTGATATTGCTGGGACGATTGATTCGATTGCCCAGATTACAGCAGAGGATTTGTATACTTGCTACAACACTTTTTATCATCCCAGCAATATGACACTGTTTGTTGTTGGAAATTTAGAGCCGGAAGCGTTGATGGCGTTCATTCGTACAAATCAAGAGAAGAAAAACTTTGAACAACCCGAACCAATTCAACGGCGTTTTCCAGAAGAGACCGTGGAGGAAATCATTCCGCTTAGTGAAGAAAAAATGCCAATCACGGTACCCAAAGCAATTGTCGGGATCAAAGGACTGGCAGAGCTTCCCAAAGATGACAAGGAGCGGCTGGTGTTTAAAGTCTCAATTGATTTGTTGCTACAATTACTAGTGGGAACTACCTCACAGAATTATTTACGTCTTTATAACGAAGGGTTATTGGATGATAGTTTCGGTTATGAATTTTCAATGGATCGTAGCTTCTATTTTGCTGATTTCGGTGGTGATAGCGAAGAACCCCAAAAACTAGCCGATCGCCTATCAGAGATTTTGTTGCACTTTTCTAGTGACCCTGAGATTAATGAAAAAAATCTGGCTTTATTGAAGAAAAAAATGTTAGGAAAATACTTCCAATCATTAAATTCATTAGAATATGTCGCCAATCAATTTACCCAAACATTATTTGGTGAATGGACCTTGTTTGATATGCCGGAAATTATTCAAGAAATTACACTGGCCGATGTTTTGGCAGCCGGTGAACTATTTATTAAAGAACCAGCCTTTACACGCTTTTATATGGATAAGGAGGCCTAAGATGCCTTATGCCTTAGTAATGGGGGCCAGCGGAGATATTGGTCAGTCTGTTTGTGAAAAATTAGCTGGACAAGGCTGGTCGCTCTACTGCCACTATAATCAGCAAAAAGAAAAAGTTTTAAATTTCGTTTCAGACTTACAGAAACGTTATCCTCAGCAAGATTTTTTTATGGTATCCTTAGACATGTTGAAAGAAGCAGAAATTCCACGCTTTCTAGACCAATTATTTCAGGTAGATGGAATTGTTTTTGCGTCGGGATTTACTTTTTACGAGCTATTACCGGAAACTAAAGCAGACCAGATGGAAGCCTTGTGGCAAGTCCATTTGAAGACCCCGCTGCTACTGTTGCAAGGACTGCAGAATAAGCTCGCGGTTGGCAGCAATGGGCGAGTTGTTTTTATTGGCTCAGTCTATGGACACCGAGGCAGTAGTATGGAGACTGTTTATAGCGCTGTAAAAGGTGCTCAGGAGGCCTTCGCAAAAGCCTACGCCAAGGAAGTGGCGACCTTAGGGATTACGGTCAACGTAGTCGCTCCTGGCGCCGTACAAACAAAAATGAATGATAATTGGGAGCCGCAGGAGTTACAGGATTTAAAAGCAGAGATTCCTTTGGGACGCTTAGCCGACCCAAAAGAAATTGCGGCAGCTTGTCTGTACTTGTTTTCTAAAGAGGCTAGCTACACGACGGGGATTGTTTTACCTGTCGCTGGCGGCTGGATGGAATAAGAAAGCGACGGCTTTAAGCTGAATGAAAATGTCCCGTCAACTTTGTGAGTTCCACTTGGTAAATTATTGTGATTAGTGGAATCGGATGCCAAGCAAAGATAAAAGTATTTTCAGTGATTTTGGAAAAGACCATTTCTAACAGGAGTTAGTTTGATTTAACATGGCTAGTTGGCTGATAGATGGCATGGAAATAACCTTTATTTTTTCATTAAGAGAAAATAAGTACTTTAATACGAATTAGGAGTAGAGAAGCAAGTGGCGAGTATTAATATTGGAGAAACGTTACGCAAAGCCCGGATCGATAAAAAAATCAGTTTAGATGAGCTGCAACAGCGCACGAAAATTCAAAAGCGTTATTTGCTGGCAATTGAGGAAAACGATTTTCAAGAATTGCCTAGTGATTATTATTTGCGGACATTTATTCGCCAATATGCTGATGAAGTAAATCTTGACGGCGCTCATTTAATCGATGTGTTAGATGGCAAAGATCGGCCATTACCTTCTTATCCAGAACTGGAAACAGTAGAGGGACTTAGGAAAAATAAACATACTGGAAACCCTAATCGGGCCCGTTTCGAAGCAACCTTGCCGATGATTGTCTTGGGCTTGGTGGCGTTAGCGATTATCGCGGTGGTAGGCTACATGACTTGGTTAGATCATCAAGAAACTGCAATCATTCCCGAAAGTAGTTCTGTCCAAGTAGAACGTTCTGGCGTCTCTTCGACCACGCCGGAGAAGGTCTCTTCGCAACCTAAACCGGTAGAATCGTCGAAGCCACCGGAAAAACCAAAAATGGCTTTATCGATGGAGAACAATACCGCCAATGCCGCAACGATGAAAGTGGAGCATGCGGAGAAACCGCTAAAAATCACTTTCACTGGGAAAGAACGTGTGTGGGTTGGTGTCCAGATCAATGGAGCATTGGTGTATCAATATACGCTACAGCCAGGCGAATCCCAAACGACTGAATTACCTGCGGATGCCGCACAAGCGGTTCTCACTGTTGGGATAGCGAAGTACGCTGAAATCAAAGTTAACGATCAAGGGCTTGACTTCCAGCCGGGGGATTCGTTACTGCAAAAAAATGTGACGTTGAATGTTGCTTATGCGTCTTAACCGGTTAATAGGATTAGGAGGAAACAATAATGAATTTACCAAATAAATTGACGGTCATTCGGATCTTTATGATTCCTTTGTTTATGGTGATCGTTTTAGCCCCTTGGGATTGGGGAACTTTGCAAGTTGGTAATACAAGTTTGGCTGTGACTCAGCTGGTAGGTGCAATTATCTTCGCATTAGCTAGTTATACAGACCATTTAGATGGCAAGATCGCTCGTGCCCGGGGATTAGTGACAAACTTCGGGAAGTTTGCCGACCCGTTAGCTGATAAAATGTTGGTGATGACAGCCTTCATTATTTTAGTCGAACAAGGCAAAGCCCCTGCTTGGGTGATTGCGATCATCGTTTGTCGCGAGTTAGCAGTAACGGGTTTACGGTTATTAATCGTAGAGCAAGGTGGCGGTGTGATGGCGGCAGCTATGCCTGGGAAAATCAAAACGGCTACTCAAATGGTTGGGATCGTACTGCTGTACTTAAACAATGTCCCTTTTAATTTTATCGGAATTCCAATGGATCAAATCATGTTATACGTCTGCTTATTCTTCACCGTTTATTCAGGCTATGACTACTTTGCCAAAAACACAGCGCTTTTTAAAGGATCAATGTAAAAAAGACGGTCAGCACGGTGGAAAATCTATCGTTCTGATCGTTTTTTTCTGTTATAGTTGAGAAAAAATGGCGTATCTTAGAAAGAAGAGGAAGAAATGAAAGCAGAAATTATTGCTGTAGGGACAGAACTTTTATTGGGGCAAGTTGTGAATACGAATGCCACCTTCTTGTCAGAAAAATTAGCAGATATGGGTGTCGAAGTCTATTATCATACAGTTGTAGGGGATAATCCCCAACGTTTAGAAGAACTGTTGCAGCTAGCCGATACTCGCAGTGAATTGATTATTTTGTGTGGTGGGTTGGGGCCAACGGATGATGATTTAACGAAAAATGTTTTAGCCGATCATGTAGGTGTCCCACTGGTTCAAAATCAAGCTGGGTTAGTAGCGTTACAGGACTTCTTTGCCCAACGTCAAAGCACCATGACACCAAATAACTTAAGGCAAATCGAGACGTTACAGGATGGGATCGCCTTACCGAACCGAACCGGCTTAGCGATTGGCTGTCTATATAAAGGGGAGAAGAATAATTATATCTTATTGCCTGGACCACCAAGTGAATTGAAACCAATGTTTTTGGAGCAAGCGCGACCATTACTAGAAAAGGAATTTCCATCAGCAGAAAAATTGACTTCCCGTGTACTACGTTTCTTTGGCATCGGGGAATCACAATTAGTAACGGATTTAGCAGAAATGATCGAACATCAGTCAAATCCGACGATTGCGCCTTATGCCAAGCCGAATGAAGTGACCCTACGAATTACCGCTAAGACTGAAGATGAGCTATCAGCCAAAACGTTGTTAGATCAGGCAGAGACCGAAATCATGGCAAAAGTTGGAGCCTTTTTCTACGGTTATGGGGAAGAGAACAGTCTAGTTGAAGTTGTAGTGAATTTATTAAGAGAAAAGAATTTAAGCATCACAGCAGCCGAAAGTTTGACTGCTGGTGAGTTTCAAGCGACTTTAGGAACGATTCCTGGCGTATCTGAGGTCTTTCCTGGTGGTTTTGTGACCTATTCTAAAGAAACCAAATCCCGCTTTTTAGGTATCGATCCAGGGCTATTAGAACAATTTGGCGTCGTCAGTGAAGAGTGTGCAAAAGAAATGGCGGAAGCGGCATTGCGTCTGGCTGCGACCGATTATGCCTTATCTTTCACCGGCGTAGCTGGCCCAACTGACTTAGAAGGAAAACCTAAAGGAACGGTTTACATCGCCTTGGCTCAAAAAGACGGTGAAACGATTATCACTGAAAATCATTTCACTCGGGATCGTTCATATGTTCGTCATAGCTCTGTGATGAAGGGATTGGATTTGGTCCGGCGAGCAATTCTAAATAAAAATTAAAAACGCGAATGTTTGTTCGTTTTTTGCTTGCTTTTTTGATATCAAACCGATAAACTAGGGTTACTGAAAAAGAAATAATGATGTGGAAAGCATATTTATTATAGGAAATAGGAGGATCAGCGATTGGCAAATGATCGTAAAGCAGCTTTAGATGCTGCAATGAAGAAGATTGAAAAGAATTACGGAAAAGGCTCGATCATGAAATTAGGGGAAAAGGTTGATCAACAGATTTCAACCATCCCAAGTGGTTCTTTGGCGTTGGATGTTGCTTTAGGCGTAGGTGGTTACCCGCGTGGTCGAATCATTGAAGTTTATGGTCCAGAAAGTTCAGGTAAAACAACCGTTGCCTTGCACGCAATCGCAGAGGTTCAAAAACATGGTGGTACAGCAGCTTTTATCGATGCTGAGCATGCCCTTGACCCGCAATATGCACAGCGTTTGGGTGTCAATATCGACGAATTACTGCTTTCACAACCAGATACTGGCGAACAAGGATTAGAAATTGCTGATGCCTTGGTTTCTAGTGGTGCGGTTGATATTATCGTAATCGACTCTGTAGCAGCGTTAGTTCCACGAGCAGAAATTGATGGCGAAATGGGGGACGCACACGTTGGTTTGCAAGCCCGTTTAATGTCACAAGCTTTGCGTAAGTTATCTGGTTCTATCAATAAAACGAAGACGATTGCGGTCTTCATCAACCAAATTCGGGAAAAAGTCGGTGTCATGTTTGGGAACCCTGAAGTAACTCCAGGGGGACGTGCTTTGAAATTCTATGCGACCGTTCGTTTAGAAGTCCGGCGTGCCGAACAGTTGAAAAATGGTACGGATATTGTCGGAAACCGGACAAAGATTAAAGTTGTAAAAAATAAGGTTGCTCCGCCATTCAAAGTTGCGGAAGTTGATATTATGTATGGCTTTGGAATCTCACAAGAAGGCGAATTATTGGATATGGCCGTTGAGCAAGACATTATTGATAAAAGTGGTGCTTGGTATGGCTATAAGGAAGATCGAATCGGCCAAGGTCGTGAGAATGCCAAGAAATACTTGGCAGATCATCCAGAAATGATGGCTGAAGTTGCTACTCGGGTTCGCGCGGCCTATGGAATCGGCGAAGATGTAGAGGCGGGTAAGGCTGAAGAAGCAGGACAAGAAGAATTACCCTTAGAAGAATAAAAAAACAAAAAATGCTAATGATCTAGTGTTATCTACAAGATCATTGGCTTTTTTTCACTCTTTTTTCTCATAAATCAAAGCGCTTAATTAGTGAACCGGACAAAAGAGAAATAAAGTTGACACGCTATCAGACAAACATTAGAATAAAGTTGTGTGACAGCCACACATATGCAAGTAGGCATATTGATAATTAAGTATTCGTTTATCAAAAAACTACAGATAGGTAAATAAGATAGTACGGAGGTGGATTTAATGTTAGTTCCTATTCTCCTCGCTATCATCGGTTTAATTGTCGGTCTTGGTTTGGGTTTCATGGGGGCAAAGTCACGCCATGAAAAAGAAATTGATGGGGCACAAAACACTGCTAGAGGGATCATTACGCATGCAAATAAAGAAGCGGAGACCTTAAAGAAAGAAGCTTTGTTGGAAGCCAAGGAAGAAAACCAGCAGTATCGCGCACAAGTTGAAAGTGAGTTGAAAGAAAGCAGACAAGAATTAAAATCGCAAGAAAATCGCTTGCTTCAAAGAGAACAGACTTTAGATCGTAAAGATGATTCTCTTGAGAAACGTGAGCACTCACTGGAAGAAAAAGAAACAAAAATCAGTGCTAGACAGCAATTAATTGACGAGCGAGAAAAAGAAGTAGAACAACTGATTGATGAACAACAAACAAAATTGGAACAGGTTGCTTCTTTAACAAGAGACGAAGCGAAAGAAGTAATTATGAAGACGACCGAAGAGGAATTGAACCATGAATTAACCGTCATGGTTAAGGAATCTGAGCAACGTGCCAAAGAAGAAGCTGATCGCAAAGCGAAAAATCTTTTGGCGATGGCAATTCAACGTTGTGGTGCGGATGCTGTTTCTGAAACAACGGTTTCGGTTGTAACCTTGCCAAATGATGAGATGAAAGGTCGCATCATTGGACGTGAAGGCCGTAACATTCGGACATTAGAAACACTGACAGGTATTGATTTGATTATTGATGATACACCAGAAGCAGTCGTTCTATCCGGTTTTGATCCAATCAGACGGGAAATTGCCCGGATGACTTTAGAGAAATTGATTCAAGATGGCCGGATTCATCCAGCTCGAATCGAAGAAATGGTTGAAAAATCTCGCAAAGAAATGGATGAGCGGATTCGTGAGTACGGGGAACAAGCAGCCTTTGAAGTGGGTGCTCATACCTTGCATCCAGATTTAATCAAGATTTTGGGTCGCTTACATTTCAGAACCAGCTATGGTCAAAATGTATTGAATCACTCAATCGAAGTTGCCAAATTAACTGGTGTTTTAGCCGCAGAGTTAGGCGAAAATGTTCAGTTAGCGCAACGAGCAGGGTTACTACATGATATCGGGAAAGCGTTAGACCATGAGATCGAAGGATCCCACGTCGAAATTGGGGCAGAACTTGCCGCTAAATATCGTGAAAATCCTGTGGTGATTAATGCAATCGCCTCTCACCATGGAGATACAGAAGCAACTTCCGTCATCTCTGTATTAGTAGCCGCTGCCGATGCAGTATCAGCTGCTAGACCAGGTGCCCGAAGCGAATCACTGGAAAACTACATTCGTCGTCTAGAAAACTTAGAGAATATTTCGAATAGCTTTGATGGCGTAGAGTCAAGTTTTGCGGTCCAAGCCGGCCGTGAAGTACGTGTCATGGTTAAACCAGAAGAAATCTCTGATTTAGAAGCGACTCGTTTAGTTCGCGACATTCGTCGTCGAATCGAAGATGAGTTAGACTATCCAGGACACATTAAAGTAGTCGTTATCCGTGAAACACGGGCAACTGATTATGCCAAATAGTTAATTATAAAAAGCCTCAATTATTTGAGGCTTTTTATTTGTAGTTTTCTAAGGGGGAAGCTGGCATACTTTTTTATACGTGTGTAAATAAGTCTTTTGGGCTGCTAGTTACGAGCAGTGCTAAGCCAGCGTCTGTGCAGGAGTCATATTTTTTGTAAGCAGGGCTCACGCTTATTTGGCCTTCGTTAAGATTGAGTATAGTAGGCTCAGAAAATAGCGCGCTATACTTCAAATAACAAATTATATTTGATGGAACGCGCTAATTAAAAGGATAGCGTCCAAGGCGTAATTCCTTTAAAATAGAGTATAAGAAAAGAAAGAATGGGAGTAGAAGGATGACGACTATCAGTCACTGGTTCAAACGGCATGCCACCTTACTCAAAATTATTTTCTTTGGGATCGTTTTATTTTTCGTCGCTAATCAGGTGAAAAATATTGCCCATGGAATGAGCTGGCAAACGGTTTGGTTAACGATCAAACAACAGAATCAATTCGCATTATTAAGCATGTTGGGAGTCGGTCTGTGTGGTGTTCTGCCCATGCTTTTATATGATCACGTGGCAATCACAACACTGGAAGCGGCCGGGCGCCCACGGATGAACCGCAAAGAATGGTTAGTTTCTGCTTGGACGACTAATACTATCAATAATTTAGCTGGCTTCGGCGGAGTTGTCGGCGTTAGTTTACGCTCCAGCTTTTATGGTAAGGGGATGGAGAAGAAGAAAGTGCTGGCAATGATCTCTAAGATCGCGCTCTTTATGTTGGCGGGTCTATCGATGATGGCCTTTATCACCTCTTTAGATCTAATTTTCTTCCGAACCCAAAATCCCTTTGTCCGTTATCGTTTTTGGTTATTAGCGGGTGGAGCGTTTGCTCCAATTTTATTTGTGTTTGTCTATGGCCGACGTCGGACCATTTTTAAAGAGTTTCGCTTAAAACAGATTTTTGAATTGTATCTTGCCTCATTAGGTCAATGGCTAGGGGCGTTGCTGGTCTTTTTAGCCGTCGGTTATTTGATGGGTGCCCAGTTAAACGCCGGTGAAGTTTATCCGATGTTTGTCATCGCCACCGGGTTAGGGATGTTGACAATGGTCCCTGGAGGTGCCGGAACATTTGATGTTATGATGATTTTAGGTTTAGGTCATCTTGGATTGGATCAAAGTACAGCAGTTGTCTGGATTTTATTTTATCGAATTTTTTATTATTTGATTCCTTTTGTCACTGGGATCGTCATCTTTTTGACCAATACGAGTGTCAAATTGAATCGTTACTTTGACAATCTACCGCGGCTGTTGTCGCAAAAATTTGCCCACGTAGTGATGGTTAGCGCCGTCTATTTTGCTGGAATCATGATGATATTATTATCGACTTTAACCAATCTTTCTAATATCAGTCGCCTGTTTCAGGTACTGCTGCCCTTCTCTTTTGATTTTTTAGATCAGACGTTAAATTTATTAATGGGCTTTTTGCTATTAGGGTTTGCTCGTGGGATTTCGCAAAAAGTAAAACGCGCATTTTGGCCGACAATCCTATTACTGATTTTTGGGATTGTCAATACGGTAGCGCGAACGGCCTCGATTCGTTTGATCGTTGTTTATCTGATTATCCTATTGATCGTCTGGATGTCACGGAAGGAATTTTATCGGGAACAATTTGTTTATTCTTGGGGAGCCCTAGCTTTTGATGGTATTTTATTCGGGTTGCTGTTTATTTTCTACGCTGTGGCAGGTTATCATAGCGGTCAAATTTGGAGCACGCAACGCTTAGCTACGAAATATTTTGCTTTTCCATCAGAAGAAATCTGGTTTTCCGGGTTGGTCGGGTTAATTTTATCGATCTTGTGTCTAGCTATTTTATATCAATACTTAACCCAAAGTGAAACGAGACTAGGGGCCATGTGGGATGAGAAGCGCTTTAACTATTTGGTGAATCGCTACGGTGGAACTCCAGCTAGTCATTATTTGCGGGTACCAGGTTATCAGTATTTTTATTATCAAGAAAATGGCAATGATCAAATTATTTTTGGTTTTCAAACTCGGGCCAATAAGTGTTTTGTCTTAGGCGATCCAGTTGGCAATCCAGCAAAATGGCAGACTGCCACTATTGCTTTTATGGAGCACGCGGATAAATTAGGCTATCAGTTGGCATTTTATAAAATATCGGAAGAGTATGTGTTGCTTTTACATGATCTTGGATTTCACTTTGATAAGATTGGAGAAACTGGGGTGACTGATTTTACCCAACACGAACATGATGTTTTTTCTGATCGCTTCGAGTTCAAGCGGCTAGCAAATGAAGGCTATCAATTTAGCTATTTCGATAAGCTCCCGGAAGAAGTTTTTGATGAGCTTGAGGAAATCTCAGATGAATGGTTGAATGGGGAAAAAGAAAAATGTTTCTCAGTAGGTTCCTTTGACCGCGACTATCTTGAGACGAGTAAGATCGGAATCGCTCGTGATCCGCAAAACCGGATTGTCGGTTTTATTACCGAACAGCCGATTAACCAAGAGAAAGCGTCCTTCGATCTTTTACGGTTTCGAAATAATGTCCCTAATGAATTACCCACCTTCTTGAAGCTGCATTTAATGGATGAATTAAAGGTACAGGGCTATCGCGAGGTCTATCAAGGAATGGCTCCGCTAGCGAAGGTTGGGGAAACTTCTTTCGCCTTTTTAGGGGAACGGATCATGAACTTGATTTACAAATATGGTCATTCGATCTATGCTTTTCAGCAAGTAGCGGAGGAAAAGACCATCTATGTCGACCATTGGCGGCCTAGATACTTTGCCTACATGAAAGATAGTAGTTTCCTATTTTCTGCCTTGCAACTATTATTGCTGATTGGTCGTGGGAAAAATAAGGGAGCGACTATTTCTGAAGAAATGATTGAGGTATAAGAAATATAAAAGGACAAGCCGATTACTGGCTTGTCCTTTTTTGTAATTAGTCAATTGTAATGGTTTTCCCTTTTTTCTCCTGATAATCTGCTTTAGGCAGGTTTAAAGTGAGCACGCCATTTTCAAATTTAGCACTGATCGCTTCTTCCAAGATATCTTTGACTACGAATTGGCGATGATAAGCACTGCTAGAGCGTTCTCTGCGAACGAAGCGACCATCATCCTTAACTTCATTTTCAGTAGTGTGTTCAGCATCGATCGAAAGAATATCATTGTTGTACTGAACAGCGATTTCCGCTTTTTCAAACCCGGGTAAGTCCGCCTTCACTTCATAGTGATCATCCAGATCGCGAATATCGACATTCATTTTTCGATCATCCCAGAAGCTATTCATCAACTTGCCTACTAATTCTTCGCCGTCTAACCAATCATTTTTCGGTAGTAGTTTCATACATACCCCTCCTAATTTGTAATGAGACGCTCATGTAGCTAGTAGTTCTTAATTAATGGTAAGGCCTCAGGCAGAATTATTCAACTAATTTGGAGTGCCTATGCTAAAATGAATTATCTATACTTTTAGGATGGGCTATGATAGAATCGTCTAGTGAAAAATTTGAACGGGTGAGAAAATGGAAATTATGGAGAAGGCCCCAGCAAAGATCAATCTGGGTCTTGATATTTTAGGCAAACGGCCGGATGGCTTGCATGAATTGGCGATGGTCATGACAAGTATCGATCTAGCGGATCGTTTGTATTTAGAAGAAATTCCAGAAGATAAAATTATCATTGAGACCAACAAGGCTTTTTTACCCACGGATAAAAAAAACCACGTATATGAGGCGCTGGAGTTGGTTAAAGAGCGTTTTGACATAAAAGAAGGCCTGCGAGTCAAAATCCACAAAGAGATTCCAGTAGCTGCTGGTTTAGGCGGAGGCTCGACCGATTCAGCAGCAGCTTTGCGGGCAGTGAATCGTTTGTGGAATTTGGGATTGTCAGTTGAAGAGTTAGCACAGTTAGGCGCAGAAGTGGGATCAGATGTCCCTTATTGTGTCTATGGAACGACTTCTTTGGTAGAAGGATTTGGCGAAAAAGTGACTCCGATCGCTCCGATGCCTCAATGTTGGGTCGTAGTTGTCAAGCCACGCATGAGTGTTTCGACGCGAACAATTTTTGCCAAGATTGTGATGGAGGATTTATACCACCCCGATATACCAGCCTTGGTTTCAGCGATTGAAGAAAATGATTATCAGAAGATGACCGAAAACCTAGGGAATTCGATGGAAGTCGTCACAATTAAAAAGCATCCAGTCATCCAACAGCTGAAAGATCGGATGTTGAAATATGGAGCTGATGCTGCCATGATGAGTGGCAGCGGTCCGACTGTCTACGCGCTTTGTCATAAGTACTCACGAGCAAAGCATGTCGTTAACGCATTGAAAGGTTTTTGTGAGGAAGTCTATTTAGTTAGAACACTGAAATAGAAATGGTTATCTAGCGTTAACGTCAATCACAGGAGACATGTAAGTATTATTCCGATTTTGGGAATAATACTTTTTTTGTATGATTTCGTTTTAAATAACAAAATGACATCGATGAACCGGATACAGGTCTCTCTCTTCATATGAATGAAGGGTCATTTATTTTACGGTTTAAAAGCTTTATTATAATTTAAATCGTAAAATTTACGCTTTGTGTTGACGGATAGAAAAACATCTGATACATTGGTTCTTGTCTTAAAATAAGAAGAGAAGGTGTTTAGATAGATGAAAATGCAAAAAGGACTACTACTGTTGGGAACTATGTTATTATCAGTTTTATTGACGGCTTGTGGCGGACAAGAGCAAAAGGAGACTGCCGCGGATGGAAAAATTCAAGTGATGACGACTTTCTATCCAATGTATGAATTCACCAAACAAGTAGTTGGTGACAAAGGCCAGGTAGAATTGCTGATTCCAGCTGGAACCGAGCCCCATGATTTTGAACCTTCTGCTAAAGATTTGGCAAAAATTGCGGATGCCGATGTGTTTGTCTACAACAGTCCAGAACTAGAAACTTGGACGGAGAATTTAACGGATACAATTGATACGAAAAAAACTGAGATCATCAAAGCTTCCCAAAACATCACGTTAATGGAAGGAACGGAGCATGATCATGAAGAGGCTCACGATCATGCTGCAGAAGAGCCTGAAGAACATAGTCACGACCATAATTTAGATCCCCATGTCTGGCTAGATCCGGTATTAGCGATCAAAGAAGTCGAGACGATTCGAGATCAGCTAAGTAAAAAATATCCAGAAGATCAGGCTGTTTTTGAGAAAAATGCGGAAAGCTACATTGATGAATTAAAAACAGTCGATCAAGAATATCAAGCAGCAGTCAAAGGTGCTAAAAACAAAACGTTTGTCACGCAGCATGCGGCTTTTGGCTATTTGGCCAAACAATACGGCTTAACACAAGAAGCAATCGCGGGAATCTCGCCAGATCAAGAGCCTTCCCCTAGTCGCTTAAGCGAATTGAAACATTATGTGGAAGACCACGGGGTTAAAGTGATTTACTTCGAGGAAAATGCCTCATCTAAAGTTGCAGAAACATTATCAAAAGAGACCGGAGTTAAATTAGAAGTATTAAATCCGTTAGAAAGTTTAACGGAAAAACAAATCAAAGCAGGCGAAGACTATCTTTCTGTCATGCGGGATAATTTGACCGCTTTGAAGGAAAGTATTCATTAATCGCTCGCTTCTTAAAGGAGAGACAAACGTGTCGTATATTGAAGTGGAAGACCTCTCGTTTTATTATGACAACGAACCCGTTTTAGAAAATGTATCTTATCACGTTGATCCAGGTGAGTTTGTCATTTTGACTGGAGAAAATGGTGCCGCAAAATCGACATTGATCAAAGCGACATTAGGTTTATTAAAACCCAGCAGTGGAAAAGTTACGATTGCAAAGAAAAATGATCAAGGGAAAAAATTAAGTATCGGCTATATTCCACAACAAGTCGCCTCTTTTAATGTCGGATTTCCCAGTACCGTTTTAGAATTGGTTGAATCAGGCCGTTATCCTCAAGGGAAGTGGTTTAAAAAATTAAGCGAGCGAGATCACGAACATGTGAAGAAGGCGCTAGAATCGGTTGATATGTGGAATATGCGCGAGAAAAAAGTGGGTGAACTGTCAGGCGGACAAAAACAACGGATCAGCTTGGCACGTTTGTTTGCTAAGAATCCTGATTTGATGATTTTAGATGAACCGACGACGGGGATGGACGAAAAATCTCGCAACGCCTTTTACGAGCTGTTGCGGCATAGCGCTCATGCTCACGGAAAGAGTATTTTAATGATCACTCACGACCACGAGGATACTAAAAAATATATTGATCGGCATATTCGGTTGGTACGAAAGGAGAATTCTCAATGGCGTTGCTTTCATATGAGTTCATGAGACGGGCCTTTTTAGCCGCGATCTTTATTGCCGGAATCGCACCAATGTTAGGTGTATTTCTAGTCATTCGCCGTCAGTCGTTGATGGCGGACACATTATCCCATGTTTCTTTGGCCGGCGTTGCCCTAGGTTTTTTCTTAAACTTGAATCCGACCGGAACTACTTTGCTAGTAGTGGTTATTGCTGCGATTATCATGGAGTATTTACAAAATATGTACAGTTCCTATTCGGAAATCTCGATTGCAATTCTGACGGCGGCAGGGTTGGCAATTGCGTTAGTCTTAATGAGTTTAGCGCCGGGAAATTCCGCGCTGAGCATCCAATCCTATTTATTTGGCTCGATTGTAACCATCACTTGGCAGCAAGTTGTCTTTTTAGGCGTTCTATTTGTACTAGTTGGGATCCTGTTCTTCCTGTTCAAGCGCCCGATGTACGTCTTGACGTTTGATGAAGACATTGCCGCAGTTGATGGTCTGCCTGTGCGTATCATGTCGATGATTTTCAATATTGTCACTGGGGTTGCCATCGCCATTATGATCCCAATTGCTGGGGCATTGCTGATCTCAGCAATTATGGTGTTGCCAGCTGCCATAGGAATGCGCGTCGGCAAAAGTTTTAATATCGTTATCTTAATCAGTGTTTTAGTGGGGTTCGTCGGTATGATCGGGGGGTTAACCGGATCGTATTATTTAGATACACCGCCAGGCGCAACGATTACGTTAGGCTTTATTTTGCTGTTTCTAATCTTAAACGGCGTACGCCGACTGCGGATTCTAATTCAACGAAAACAGTTAGAAAAATAGAGGAAAGCGAAAGCTTTTCCTCTTTTTTTGTGTAATAATTAATAAATTACGAACTTTTGGACTTTGAACCGAGAAAATACTCGAATTTTATCGGTAAAACCCTTATAATGAGAAACGATAAATCAGAATAGATAATCTGTTCATTCCATTCTTATGTGAGTAGAAAAATGATTTGCATTGAAGATCGAACTAGGCTACTAGGTTCATCTAGTCCATTAAGTGAAACGCTAGAAATGAGCTGGTATAAAGTTCAAGTCGCTAGTAGAATGGTCTACGGCTTCAAAAACAATAAAATGAAATAGGAGTGAATTACGTGAAAGTGCGTCGAAGCGAACGTTTAATCGACATGACACAATATTTATTGGATCATCCTCATGATTTGATCCCATTGACTTTTTTTGCAGCGAGATATGGTTCGGCAAAATCTTCCATCAGTGAAGACTTAGCCATCGTCAAGAAGACTTTTAAAGAACGAGGGACCGGCTTCTTAGAAACAATTCCCGGAGCTGCTGGGGGTGTCGTTTTTACACCGAGTATTACCGATGAAGAAGCTCGTGAGTACATCGAATCTTTAGCTGAACGTTTATCAGAAGAGGACCGTTTATTGCCAGGCGGCTATGTCTATCTGTCTGATATGTTGGGGCAACCGGACTTGCTTCGTAAAATCGGACGAATCATCGCTGCTCAATATATCGATAAAAAAGTTGATGCAGTCATGACTGTAGCAACAAAAGGTGTGCCAATTGCCCAAGCAGTTTCTTATTACTTGAACGCGCCCTTTGTAATTGTCCGTCGTGATTCTAAAATCACGGAAGGTTCAACCGTCAGTGTGAATTATGTTTCTGGATCATCAGAACGAATCGAAAAAATGGAATTATCCAAGCGTAGTTTGAAGCGCGGTTCCAAAGTTCTGATCGTGGATGATTTCATGAAAGGTGGCGGGACTGTGAACGGGATGAAGAGCTTGATTGAAGAATTTGAAGCGGAACTTGTCGGAATTACAGTCTTTGCAGAATCTAAATTTAAAGGTGAACGGGCGATCGATGATTATAATTCATTGTTGTTTGTTCAAGATGTCGATACTAGTACCAAAACAATTACCGTTGTCCCTGGAAACTGCTTCGACAAATAGAAAAAGCTAAGCTGTTAAGATATTCTCCTGATTTTTTAGTGAGAAGGTCTTAACGAGCTAGTCTTTTTTGTGTCTGGCTAGTAGAATAAGCTACGGCATGAAAATTATTTCATTAATGGAAATTAAGGAGTGACTTTTTTGGAAAATCGTTATGCGATTATTTTAGCTGCGGGTAAGGGAACTCGCATGAAATCAAAGTTATATAAAGTTCTGCATCCGGTTGCTGGTAAACCGATGGTGGAACATATCATTGAACGGGTGGTAGAGACGCAACCTTCTGAAATTGTAACGATCGTCGGTCATGGTGCCGAAATGGTCAAAAAACAATTAGGCGAACGCAGCAACTATGCCTTACAAGCAGAACAATTAGGAACTGGTCATGCTGTGATGCAGGCGGCAGAATTTTTAAAAGGCAAAAAAGGGACAACTTTGGTGATCAGTGGCGATACCCCATTGCTTACTACGCAAACCTTGAATAATTTATTTGACTACCATCAAGGGAAAAAAGCTAGTGCTACCATCTTGACTGCGCATGCTGAAGATCCAACCGGCTATGGCCGTATTTTACGTGACCATGTAGGGATCGTCGAAAAAATCGTTGAGCAAAAAGATGCGACATTAGAAGAAGCGCGTGTTCAAGAAATCAATACGGGAACCTATTGCTTCGATAACGAACAATTATTTGCGGCGTTAGAAAAAATCGGAACCAACAATGCTCAAGGTGAATATTATTTGACCGACATCGTGGAAATCTTGAAAAATGAGGGGCAAACGGTTGCGGCCTATCAAACGGAAGATTTTGAAGAATCACTAGGCGTCAACGATCGGATTGCGTTAGCGAATGCGAATGAAATCATGCGTCGTCGCATCAACCGTCAACACATGGTTAATGGGGTGACTTTCATTGATCCAGCGACGACTTACATTGATGATGGAATTGAGATTGGTTCAGATACGATCATCGAACCTGGGGTTCAAATTCAAGGAAATACAGTAATTGGTTCAGATTGTGTGATTGGTGCGCATTCAAAAATCGTTGATAGCACAATTGAAGACAAGGTGGAAATTAAAGCGTCCGTTTTAGAAGAAGCAATCGTACGTAAAAATGCAGATGTTGGTCCGAATGCCCATTTACGGCCACAAGCAGATATCGGGGAAAATGCTCATATCGGTAATTTTGTCGAAGTCAAAAAAGCGACGATTGGTGAAAATACAAAGGTCGGCCATTTAACTTACGTGGGTGATGCAACACTTGGAAAAGACATCAATGTTGGCTGCGGAGTGGTTTTCGTCAATTACGATGGCAAGAACAAACACCATACCAATGTAGGTGATCATGTGTTTATTGGTTCTGGAACTAATATCATTGCACCGGTTAACATTGCGGACAATAGCGTTACTGCTGCTGGTTCGACGATTACTAATGATGTTGCAAAAGGCGATATGGCGATTGCTCGTGCGCGCCAAGTGAATAAAGAAGGTTATGCGAAACACCTACCATTTTAAGGGAAATCTCTTGATTTCTTAAATGGAAATGACTAGTATTTTATTTGAAATGGTATATAATCGGTAACGTATGCTGAAAAAGAAAGTGGAGGTCCCCATGTCGAAACATTATTTTGATCCAAGATTGAAAATTTTTGCTTTGAATTCAAATCGCCCCTTAGCTGAAAAAATTGCTGAAGAAGTTGGTGTGGAACTAGGGAAAAGTTCCGTGACCCAATTTAGCGATGGTGAAATTCAAGTAAATATTGAAGAAAGTATTCGTGGCTGTCATGTCTATGTCGTTCAGTCAACAAGTAGTCCAGTAAATGATAATCTGATGGAGCTTTTAATTATGATCGATGCCTTGAAACGGGCGAGTGCTAAAACGATTAATGTCGTTATGCCTTACTATGGATATGCCCGTCAGGATCGTAAAGCACGTGCACGGGAACCAATTACTGCTAAACTTGTGGCCAACATGATTGAAAAAGCTGGCGCAACTCGTCTATTGACGCTAGATTTACATGCCTCACAAATCCAAGGCTTCTTTGATATCCCAGTGGATCATTTAATGGGTGCTCCATTGATTGCGGATTATTTCTTAGAAAAAGGGATCTGTGGAGATGATGTCGTGGTTGTTTCACCAGACCATGGTGGGGTTACACGCGCGCGTAAATTAGCTGAATTCTTAAAGGCACCAATCGCGATCATCGATAAACGTCGTCCAAAAGCAAACGTAGCTGAAGTCATGAATATCATTGGAAAAGTCGATGGCAAAACTTGTGTCATCATCGATGATATGATCGATACAGCAGGTACGATTACTCTGGCTGCTAATGCACTAAAAGAAGCTGGCGCAAAAAAAGTCTACGCTTCATGTACTCACCCTGTTTTGTCAGGTCCAGCAATGCAACGGATCCAAGATTCAGCGATCGAGCATTTAGTTGTAACGGATTCAATCTACTTATCAGATGAACGTAAAATCGATAAGATTGATGAAATTAGTGTTGGCGAATTAATGGGCGATGCTATCAAACGCATCCACGAAAACAAACCAGTTAGCCCACTATTTGAAACACACAAAAAATAAAGTGAAAAATCGGCTCAAGGTACTCACCTTGAGCCGATTTTTTATTTCTGATAATTAAGGCGTAAAAAAAGAGCTCATCGGTGGGTGGCCGATGAGCAAAGGAGTTAAAAAATGAAAAAGTGTTAGGGTTGTTTGTTGGTATGTTTATATATTAGCAACAAGTTATGAATTAATTGTGAATGAAGTTTTATATAAAAGTAAAAAAAATAAGCTACAAAAAGTTTATTTATATTTATTATTTTAGTGAAAAAAAGGAGCTCATCGGTGGGTGGCCGATGAGCAAAGGAGTTAAAAAATGAAAAAGTGTTAGGGTTGTTTGTTGGTATGCCTATATAATAGCAACAAGTTGTGAAAAAAGTGTGAATGTTGATTGTTCGGAAATTGAATGATTTGTTAAAAAAATGGGATTTAATTAGTGAATTAATTTTATTACTTAAAAAAAGAGCTCATCGGTGGGTGGCCGATGAGCAAAGGAGTTAAAAATGAAAAAGTGTTAGGGTTGTTTGTTGGTATGTAAGTATAATAGCAACTAGTTATGAATAAAATATGATGAAAAACTAGCGAAACCATTAATTTTAAGAATAAATAAGCTGAAATAGCTAAATGACTTATAAAAATAAAACGCTCCAGTTTGAGATGAGCTAGAAAACGGGAGCGCATCTTCTAATGGGTTAAAAAAAGTGGTTATGACAAAATTTTTGTCATAACCACTTTTCGTTTTATTCATAGACTCGGTTCTTTTTGTCGTAAATTTTGCGTAATTCCAAATACAAAGGGACCAATTCATTCTTAGTATAAGGAAGATCTAATTGATATAATGGAATGTGGGGTTTTTCTTTTTTCAGTAAAGAAGACGAGCTGATAATTAAATCATAATCATCCTTCAATGAGACATCATAGGGCTCTGCATCGATAAAACGCAAATCTTCCAAGAAACGATATAGATCGCGAACAAAAATTGCATTATGTTCAAGGGCGATACCGACTTTCAAATTATAGGCATATGGAAATTGATTGAAATAAGGCAATAATAAACGTTTAAAGGATCTTGTAAGCAATGGGTGAATCGAGCTAATAAAGCTGTAAGATGGATTGTCTTTAGCCATCTGTGTAAAGTTTTGAATATTTTGGAATAAAATATACTCCCCTCTAGTTTGCTTTTCATTTGGATCCATCAACAAATCCGTAATAGTTGGAAAAGGCTGACGGAAAATAAAGTAAGTAAAGGTAATATTTAACAAATTAGCCACCAATAATGGGTCATCCATGGTTTCAGGGTGATTAGGAAACAAAGCTTTCTTCGCAAAGTTTCGGAATTCTGTCACGAAGTCATTGACCGGATTTGGCCGTGCTTCGAAATCGTGCAGTGCTTGCTTCATACTTTGATCGTCACGGATCGTGTAGAAGGGAGAAGAATGCGCTAATAAATAAATAAAGCTGGACTCCCCTTTCAATTGACGCGTAGTCAAAGGTACCTCAACTAAGTCTCGCAATGAGATAAAATCGTAGTAAGGATTATCCTTCATCAAGAAATTATAGCGTGGATCATACTTAACAAATTTTTTGTTTTTGATGCGAATCAAGATGATACTAGCGAATAACTTAATTTCTTGGTTGCCAAAATAGGTCCGAGATAATGGGAAATAATCTTTATAAGTTGCAACGATCTGCTTCAATGATTGGTCATCAACCTGTAAAGGGCATTCAATTCCACGGGTTCCCAACCATAAAAGATTGAACAACGCCAACCGGATCAAACGTTCATCCCCAGACATCCCAGCTTCTGTATAGGTGAAGCGGATGTTGAAACCCTTCAAATATCTTTTCAGCTTATCGATTTTACGGGAAACGGTAGAGCGGCTGACAAAATATTTTTCACAAAACTGTTCAATTGTTGGATTTTCTTCATTCATAAAGTATAAAATAAACTGGAAAGGAACAGCTTGTTGTAATAAATGATAACGGTACTCATCGACCGTCGCGTTAATGTTCTCTAAATTGACTTTGCCTGCACGCATCATAATGGTTTCATGATTTGGACGAATTTCAGCTAATTCTTGGTCGATCTCATTTAATTCGATCACGCCTTGTTGATAGTTCAAAGCTAAATCTTCTGATAATTGGTTGATCGATAAGACTTGTTTTGTCGATTGGTTCAGATATTTAAAAATATTGAAACGTAAGAGGAGCGATGAATCAAACATAAGTTCCTCATATAACATCTGTATTCCTCCTTTAGTAAAATGGGTGATTAATTTGAACTTTTTTAACCATATTTTCTATTATATTGTACTGTATTTACATGAGGCTGTCAGTTATTAACCGACAAAAGGTGAGTAAAATTATGTATAAAAATATAATTTTCATGCTATTCTAAGAAAGAAGATGAGCGAGTGACAAAATCACGTTTAGAGGCCTTTACTGACGGAGTAGTAGCAATTGTGCTAACGGTCTTGGTATTAGATATTCAACTTCCAGATGCACCCACGCTAGCTTCGTTGCTAAGTATTACAAATACCTTATTTGCTTATACGGTTAGCTTTATTTTTGTTGCAGTGATTTGGGTCAACCACCACCGGGTGATGCAAATGGCGGAAAAAATCAATTATCAAGTGATTTGGGCTAATATTTTTTGGTTATTTTGGTTAACTTTATGTCCGGCGGTAACAAGTTGGGTAGGGCGAAATCCAAATGCTTTTTGGCCCGAATTTGCTTATGTAGTAATTTATACGATGTGGAGCTTTTCGTACGGAATTTTATCCAAACAAGTAATCAAAGCCAATGCGCCAGACAGTCATGTGGCCAAAGTCTTACAACGTGACCAGCGCAGTAAGCTATCGATGGCAATCAATTTGGCTGTGTTGGCGGGGGTCTTTATCTTTCCCCCAATCGGAATGTTTGGCCGTTTTTTAGTTTCAGGTATTTGGGTGATCTCCTATCGCAAGGCAGATGAATACTATCAAAAATTTTTTGGAAAAAAAAAGAGCGACAGAAGCTGAGTCTTCTGTCGCTCTTTGGCTGTTTAAATTGTTTTAAGGTTCTGGATGCAAGACCCGGTGTAAGAATTCTTTAGTCCGGGCTTCTTTCGGCTTACCAAAGATGTCTTCAGGGGCACCTTCTTCGGCAATCAGCCCTTTATCCATAAAGATGACACGATCGGAAACTTCTTTTGCAAAGGCCATCTCATGAGTGACGATCACCATCGTCAAGCCACTTTCGGCTAGAGTTTTCATAATCTGTAACACATCGCCGACCATTTCTGGATCAAGCGCGGAAGTTGGTTCATCAAAAAGCATTACTTCGGGATCCATTGACAGCGCACGAGCAATCGCGACCCGTTGTTTTTGACCACCTGAAAGTTGGGCCGGTTTGGCATCGACGAACCGCGCCATCCCAACTTTTTCTAAATTTTCTAACGCAATTTTCTTCGCTTCCTCTTCTTTCCGTCCTAGTACAGTCACTTGACCACTCATACAGTTTTGTAAGACGTTCATGTTGTTGAAGAGGTTAAATGATTGGAAAACCATTCCTAGATGGGTACGGTATTTCGGCAGGTTGTAGCCGGGAGCCAGTACATTTTCACCTTGATAAACGATTTTTCCAGCGCTGGGTGTTTCTAAGAGATTGATACAACGTAAGAAAGTTGATTTACCGGAACCAGAAGCACCGATGATGGTTACGACCTCTCCTTTGTTGACGTTCATACTGATATCTTTTAAGACGAGGTTATCGCCGAAGCTTTTTTTCAAGTGTTCAATTTCAATAATACTACTCATAATAATCCTCCTTATTTGTTCAGTCTTTATTATTTATCTTCAGCTACGGCTACATCCACATCATCTAAACGGACATAAGCAGAAGGGCCGTCCATTTTTTTCTCAACAACGCGCAGAATACGGGTCGCAGTAAAGGTCAAGACGAAGTAAATTACACAAATAATAAAGTACGTTTGGAAGAACAGATAGTTCGTTCCGGCAGCTGATTTCCCTTGGAAGAACAATTCAGAAACAGAGATAATACTCAATACTGAAGTATCTTTAATATTGATAACCAACTCATTACCGGTTGCTGGTAAGATATTTCGTAAAACTTGCGGTAAAACAACTTTCCGCATCGTTTGACCATGTGTCATACCGATCGCATGAGCAGCTTCGAATTGTCCTGGGTCAACCGCGAAGATCCCACCGCGGACGATTTCAGACATGTAAGCTCCCGTATTGATAGAAACGATGAACAAGGCAGCAGCGGTTCGATTCAAATCGATTCCGAAAGCCATCGCGATTCCGTAATAGATCACGGCTGATTGAACGATCATCGGGGTACCGCGGAAGATTTCGATATAGGCATTTAACAACCAACCAAAGGCTTTTTGGCAGCCGCGTTTGACCCCGTTGCTAGCTTCAGGTAGGGTCCGGAAGACGCCGACTAATAAACCGATCAAGGTTCCAACAGTCGTCCCAACGATGGCTAATAATAGTGTTACACCTGTCCCACGTAAAAACATCGAACCATTTTGTTTCAAGATACGAACAAAAACATTTTCTTTTTTACCAGTAGTAGTGCTTTCTGTTTCATCGGCAGCTGGCTGATCTTTGATGGCTTGGTCCATGATTTTAACGCGTTCGTCTTGTGAGATGCCAGCTAATGTTTGATTGATTTGTGCCATGTCGGGATCACCTTTACGCATTCCAACGGAAACTTGAACATCTTCTGGGTTGGTTTGAAACCCATCGGCTTCATCGAATTCCACCATCATAATGTCTGGATTGACACTTGCGGCAGTCACGCCTTCAGGTCGTTCACTGACATATCCATCAATCGTGCCGGATTCTAAGGCAACCCGCATCGCTGGGAAATTATCCATGGCTTCCTGTTTTTTCACGTCTGGAATTTGATCAATGACACTATAATGGAAAGTACTTAATTGAGCAGTAATTTTCGCTCCAGAAAAATCTTTGATTGAGGAAGCTTTAGCATACTTTGAATCTTTACGTGTAACGATGACGAGCTGTGATTCGTAATAAGGATCGGAAAAATCGACTTCTTTGCGGCGTTCAGCAGTCGGTGACATCCCGGCGATAATCGCGTCGATCTTACCTGATTGCAGTGCTGGCAATAAGCCGTCCCATTCGGTTTTTACAATGACTAACTTGCGATTCATTTTGTCGGCAATTTTTTTCGCCATCTGAACGTCGTAACCACCGGCGTAAGCTTTGTCACCTTGGATTTGGACAGCGCCATTCCGATCGTCTTTTTGTGTCCAGTTGAAGGGAGCATAGCCCGCCTCCATCCCCACGCGTAATTCTCCATCAGGCGTTTTTGCATCGGCCTGAGTAATTAATGGGGCTCCTAAAAATGAAATAAATAATGCGATGAATGCGATAACTGAAAATTTTCTTCTATTCATAAATTTCTCCCTTTCTTGAAATCACGAGATTGGGTAGGGTGTCTTTGAAAATCTACAACAAAAAAAGCCGCCGATTTGGATATAAGGCCGCTTGCAGATAATAAGAAGATGATGTTCCCTCTCACAAAAACATAGCGCAACTTAGCATCACTGCTAAGACAGTCCGCAAGTTATTCGCTTGCGTCCCAACATACAAAACTAAGAGAATTTTGTACATTTCGGCGAAACTTCCTAGACCTATTTCAATGTGTCTCTACACTCCATAGGGTTAATAAGGTTCGCGACCTCTACCTCATTGTACTGAGGCATCTCGTATTCAGTTATTATGTTTCACAGTCTAAAGGCTAAAAATGAAAAAGTCAATGGAAATCATTGGAAATGAACAAAAAAACGATGGCTATTTTTTAGTTTATTCCAGTTGGATTGTCTTGGTTGACAAAAAAATTCTTTCTATGTTCATCTTTTTAAAAAAATTTCACTGAAAAAATAAAGTTCAAATGATACGATTAATTGTTCTAAAAAAATATGTAGGAAATGATTTCGGTACAATCAAATATGTTTTCTAAATATAAATTGTACTGAAGAAAGATCGCTAATAAACCGTTTACAAATTATACTTTAGTCAGGAGGTGAGGAGAAAGTGAATTACAAAATGAGCTATCTCCTATCCAACAATTTTAATTGTTACGTAACGTTAAAAGAAGCAATAGAAAGAACTGGACTATCTGCTAATGAGCTCGCGACTCAACTAGCAGAACTAAATTTAACTATTGAAAAAAATGCTGATACAGGTGAAAGAAGAATATTTATTCCGACTATATCGGCAGAACAATGGGCTCGAAAACTTGTAAATGAAACCACTGAGTATTCCGTATACTCAGAAGAACAGCGTCAGGCGCTAATTTATCTGTTGAGCTATTCTGGTTTTGAAGAATTATCATTATTTCATTTTCAAGATTTTTTAGAAATTTCGAAAGGGACAGCGATTGCCGATGTCAAAAAGCTCCGTAAATATTTAGCTACGCAGAAGATTGAGTTAAGTTATACTCGAAAAACCGGTTTTTATTTAACGGGTGATGAGCTAGAGCTTAGATGTGTTGCCCAGAACTTTGTTGCCTTGCTGGTACAAGACTCAGTTGGTAAATTTAGTCTTTTTTACTGGCTCAATCAATTTGATTTGACTTTGTATCCACGAATGCGAGATGAGATTTTATTACAAACTAGCACTTTAGGTTTATCGATCGTTCCCAGTCGAATTGACGAGGTCAGTATTTTTATCGTTTTGTCTTATAACCGAATTAAGGAGATGCACCTAGCCAATTTAGCTGATTTAGAATTTTTACAGTCATTAACTGTTTATCGAGTTAGCGAGAGTTTTTCCCAAAATTTTTTTGCTAATAAAAATCCTTATGAGTTAGGGTATCTGACCGTTGTGTTCATGACGATTGTTCAAGGAGAAATTCGGGATCTGCAATTAGATTTTTTATTAAACGACTGTGCTGAGATTATTTATCGAATGGAAAGTTACTCGGCTATCCAATTCTCTAATTTTCGAGAGTTATTGATGAACTTGTTCTATCATCTTGTTCCAGCGTATTTTCGAATTCGTTTTGGCTTTTATTTACCCAATGTTCTGATTGAAAATATTCAAATGGACTATCCAGAAATTTTTGATTTCACAAAGAAAGCTTTGAAGCCATTAGAAATAGCTGTTGATCGAAAAATTCCGATTGAAGAAGTGGGCTTTTTCTCAATCTTATTTGGCGGAGCTATCACAAATCAAAAAACCGAGGCAGCAGAAAAAGAAGTTCGAGCATTGATTGTTTGCCCTAATGGGATTAGTTCTTCTTTGATCCTGCAAACAGAATTAAAGAAAATGTTTTCTACGATTCAATTTCAAGAAGCTAGTTCTGTAAATCAGTTACAAAGTGTACCAGAAGAAAGCTACGATGTAGTTTTCTCGACAATACCATTGAAAAGTAACAAACGTGTCTATTTAGTTAAACCATTAATGTCGCAATTAGAGAAAAATCAACTAATTAATCTAGTTCAAGAAGAACTACTTGTTCCGGGGTTTTCGATGCCTAGTGCAGAGGAGATAATCAAGGCCTTACTTCCTTATATTGAGTTAAAGCAAGGCGTGACGAACGAAAAATTATATAAAGTGCTTAACAAGAAAATGAATCGATTAATTGAGAGGAAGGAGGACAATCGTCCGATGTTAACAGAACTTATTACTCCGGAAACAATTCAAATATGTGATGAGGTTTCAGATTGGGAGACAGCTATCCGCATGGCAGCAAAACCTTTAGTAGACAGTCAAAAAATTGAGGGGCGTTATGCGGAGGCCATGATTGAAAAAGTAAAACAATATGGCCCATTTATTCATATTGGTAAAGGAATTGCTTTGCCACATGCACGTCCTGAAGACGGTGTAAAAGAATTGGGGATGTCATTATTAAAAGTAGAAAAGCCAGTTTTATTATTAGATGACGAGAAACATGAAATTCACTTGTTTGTCTGTTTGGCAGCAGTAGATAACGAGGCCCATTTACGGGCGTTATCCAGTTTGACAAAATTGTTATCCAATCGAGAAAATTTGGATGCGCTCTTGGCCGCAACGACAAAAGAAGAAATTATGACTATTTTAACTAAAGGAGAGAATGAATAATGAAATTTGCAGCAGTGTGTGGTTCAGGTTTAGGATCTAGCTTTATGGTAGAAATGAATATTAATAGTGTTTTACAAGAATTAGGAGTAACAGATGTAGAAGTTTCTCATTACGATATGGGGAGTGCAACACCAGATTTGGCAGATGTCTTTTTTGTAGGAACGGATCTGGCCGACAGTGCTCAACACTTGGGTGAAGTTGTGATATTAGACAGTATCATCGATATGGATGAACTAAAAACAAAAGTACAAGCTGTTTGTGAAGAAAAAAATCTACTTTAATTAATTAGAAAATTAAATGGGAGGAATATAAATGAACGGGATTTTAAATATTTTGATTGATATCGCCAGCACACCAGCGTTATTGGTTGCCTTGATAGCAATTTTAGGAAATCTTTTACAAAAAAAGGATACCGCAGCGATTGTTAAAGGCGGAATCAAAACTTTTGTTGGTTTCTTAGTGGTGACAGCTGGGGCAGGAGTAGTTGAGGGTTCACTGGCACCTTTTGGGGAGATGTTCCAAGCAGCGTTCCACATGCAAGGGGTTGTACCGAACAATGAAGCAATCGTTGCGTTAGCCTTGACAAAGTATGGCACTTATACAGCACTTATTATGTTAGTCGGTATGGCCTTTAATATTTTGATTGCTCGTTTTACACGCTTTAAATATATCTACTTAACTGGTCATGCGACACTTTATATGTCGTGTATGATTGGTGTAATTTTAAGCGTAACTAAAATGGGAACTGTTCCTTTGGTATTTTTTGGAGGTTTAGCATTAGGGATTGCTAATACAATTTTCCCTGCGATTGCTCAGCCGTTTACTAGACAGATCACTAAAAATGATACTGTAGCTTTGGGACATACTGGGAATTTTGGCTACGCTCTTAGCGGTCTGATTGGAAAATACGTTGGTAATAAAGAAAAGTCAACAGAAGATATTAACTTTCCAAAAGGTTTATCTTTCTTGCGGGACTCAACAGTAAGTATCACTATTACGATGGCTATTGTATATGTAATCGTAGCATTGTTTGCAGGAAATTCTTATGTTACGGCTAACTTAAGTGACGGAACAAACTACATCATCTATTCATTACAACAAGCTGGATCGTTCGCAGCTGGAGTTTTCGTTATCTTGGCAGGAGTTCGTTTAATCTTGGCAGAGATTGTCCCAGCATTTAAGGGAATTTCGGAAAAATTAGTTCCCAATTCAATTCCAGCATTAGATTGCCCAATCGTTTTCCCATATGCACCAAATGCTGTTTTGATTGGTTTTTTAACTAGTTTTGTTGGTGGAATTGTAAGTTTAGTAATCATGGTACTAACAGGAACAACTGTTATTATTCCAGGGGTAGTTCCACACTTCTTCTGTGGTGCAACAGCTGGGGTATATGGAAATGCAACAGGTGGTTTGCGCGGCGCTGTTATTGGTTCTTTCGTGCATGGTGTAATTATCAGTTTTATGCCAATTCTTTTGATGCCAGTCATGGGTGATCTTGGATTCCAAGGTTCTACTTTCTCTGATACTGATTATGGTGTTGTAGGAATTTTCTTAGGAAACTTAGCCAATGCTGGTGGACAGATCGCAGTTATTTCTGGAATTCTTGCAGTTTTAGCTGTACTAATCGGTTTAACAGTGTTCAAAAAAAATAAGAAAGCAGATACCGTTTCTGAATAAGAGGGAAAAACTAAATGGACAAAATGTCAATTACAGAACTGGAAACTTTAGCAGCGAAAATTCGAATCAATAGTATCGAAGCAATTCGTAAAGTTGGGTCAGGACATATTGGTGGCTCTCTTTCAATTGCAGATTTATTAGCTGTATTATATGGTAAACAAATGGTTTATGACGTCAATAATCCGGCATGGGAAAAACGAGATCGTTTGGTTTTATCCAAAGGACATGCTGGTCCAGCCTTGTACAGCGCCCTTTCGGCAGTTGGTTTTTTTGCTGAAGATTGGCTATGGACTTTAAATGAAGGCGGTACGAATTTGCCTTCTCATCCCGATCGAATAAAAACTCCAGGAGTGGATGCGACTACAGGATCATTAGGTCAAGGAACATCTCTAGCCGCTGGGATTGCGACAGGATTGAAGCTACAAGGAAATGATAATTACGTTTATCTGATTGTTGGTGACGGAGAATTAAATGAGGGTCAATGTTGGGAAGCATTTCAATATATCGCTCATTTTAAATTAAATAATTGTATTGTGATCATTGACGAAAATAAAAAGCAATTAGATGGAACGACACAAGATATTTTGAACCCTTTTGATATCGCAGAAAAAATGCGAGCTTTTGGATTTGCCGTACAAAGAGTCAAAGGGAATGATTTAACGGCGATTGATCAAGCGATTGATGATTGTAAAAAAATCGAAGATCAAGCTGTTTGTATCGTTTTAGATACTATTAAGGGTCAAGGTGTGAAATTCTTTGAAGAAATGGACGCCAATCATTCAGTCAAATTTGATAATGAAGTAGTGCAGAAAGCAACGGATAAAGCCCTTGAAGAATTACGGAAAGGGCGTGGAAAATAGCATGTTTACTCTAACAGAAAACAATGTAGTTGGAAAAGAGTTACGAGTTACTGTCGTGGATTCATTAAAAGAGATAATGGCGGAAAATGAAAAAGTAATTGCTTTAGATGCAGACCTTGGCGGTGCGAGCAAGTGGACGGATTTAGCGAAAAGCTTACCAGAACAATTTATTAACGTGGGTATTGCCGAAGCAAATATGGTAGGGGTAGCAGCTGGACTAAGCTTGACTGGCTACACACCGTTTATTCACACATTCGGTCCCTTTGCAACGCGCCGTGTTTTAGACCAAATCTATCTATCGGGTGCGTATGCAGATAACACGATCAATATTTACGGCTCAGATCCTGGGTTTGCAGCTGGTCACAATGGTGGAACGCATACTACGTGGGAAGATATAGCGTTATTACGTTCAATTCCTGGAGTAACAATTTGCGATGCTGCTGATGAAGTCCAGATGGACTGGATTATTAAAGAATTTGCTAAGTCGAAAGGGATACACTATGTACGGGGAAATCGGAAAGGTGTAAAAAACGTATATGCATCAGGATCAACTTTTAAGATTGGTCAAGGTAATCTTCTACGTGAAGGACAAGATTATCTAATTGTGGCTACTGGTCAACTTGTATCAGAGGCATTAGAAGTAGCAACTAATCTTGAAACTAAAGGCTTTTCGGCTGATGTGATCGATATGTTTACTATTAAACCATTAGATAAAGAACTTTTACTTGAACGTTTAGTTGGAAAGAAAAAGGTCATAACGATTGAAAACCACTCGATAACAGGGGGATTAGGCAGTGCTGTTGCAGAAGTTTTGGCCGATAATGGTTTAGCAGTGCCTTTGACAAGAATTGGTGTCGATGAGCGTTTTGGTCAAGTCGGTACACCTGATTTTCTACAAGCTGAATTTGGTTTAACGGCAGATAAGATTTTAGAACAATTACCAATTTTATAAAAACGTTTCTCTCAAGTCATTGGCTTGGGAGAATTTTTTATTTTGAGTGTTTTATACTATACTGTTTGATGAGGTGACTAAGATGGAAATCAAGCTTGATCAAGCAGTACAACTGATTCAACAGGCTCAAAAAATCACTTTTTTAACGGGAGCGGGGGTCTCTACGCCGTCGGGGGTGCCGGATTATCGTTCATTAAAAGGGGTTTATCAAGGAATCGAAGCACCAGAATATTTATTGAGTCATGAGTGTTTGATTCGGGAGCCGGAGAAATTTTATGCTTTTGTTAAACATTTGTATCATGAAGAAGCTCGGCCTAATATTATCCATCAAAAGATTGCAGAGCTGGAACAAACCAAAGATACTTGGGTAGTTTCGCAAAATATCGATGGGTTGCATCAGGCGGCAGGGAGCCATCATTTAGTAAATTTTCATGGCTCGCTTTATGATTGTTACTGCCGCAAATGTGGGCAGTCAGTGGTGTGGCAAGAGTACTTGAAAAGTGATCAGCATACTGGCTGCGGAGGACAAGTTCGGCCAGCGATTGTCTTGTACGGTGAAGGGTTTGACAATAACGTGATCCAGCAAGCGATTGCAGCTGTTCAAAATGCGGAATTGATTGTAATCGTGGGAACCAGCTTCCAAGTCCATCCATTTTGTGATTTAATTTATGAAAAACGCAGCGATGCAAGGGTCTTGGTGATCAACCAAACACCGATTCAATTGACTGGAAATTATCCTTTTGTGCAGGTAGATGGCGCAACGGTATTTGACCAGCTTTAGTTAATGATTGACATCAGAACATTGAGTTATTGAAACTAGTTGTTACTAGCAGAAAATACTTTTATAAAAATACTTTAATAGAAATAGGAGGAGTTTTTTTGGAATTGACTGAAAAGGAAAAAATGATTGCTGGTAAGTTATATTTTGCGGGGGATCCTGAATTAGTAGCAGACCGTAAAGATGCCCGAATCAAATTGCGAGCGATCAATAGTGAAGCGGATAAAACTAAACGGGAAGCCTATGTTAAAGCAGCTTTTGGCGGAACAAAAAAACATGCTTATGTCGAGCCGACGATTTCTTTTGATTATGGCTACAATATTTTTGTGGGTGAAAATTTCTATTGTAATTTCCACAATGTCTTTTTAGATATTTGCCCTATCACGATTGGTGATAATTGTCTGTTTGGACCCAATGTTCAATTATATACTGCGAGTCATCCGATTGAACCGCAGAAACGCAACAGTGGTTTGGAATTAGGCAAGCCGATTGTAATTGGTGACAATGTTTGGCTTGGTGGTTCAGTCGTGATCGTCCCAGGTGTAACGTTAGGAGATAATGTGGTGGTTGCGGCTGGCTCAGTTGTAACAAAATCATTTCCAGCCAATGTTGTTGTTGGAGGAAATCCGGCTAAAATCATTAAGACGATTGAAGAAGAACCGAAAAAAGATATGTTAGCTCAAGCGCGGGAACAAATCGATCAAATCGATCAAAAGATCGTTGCACTTTTGGAAAAACGGATGGGCGCGGTGAGTGAAGTGACCGCATATAAGGCACGTACGGAAAAACCAGTCTTAGATTCGAGCCGCGAGGAAGCCGTTTTGCAAAAAGTTGCGGGTTTAGTGACGGATGAAGATTATCGTGAAACGATCGTGGAAACATTTAAAGATATTATGAAACAGTCACGAAACTATCAAGAAGGGCGGTTGAAATAGGATGTTGGATGGTGACAAACGCAAAGCTGAGATTTTAACGGCTTTGCAGCAAGCGGAAAAACCAATCAGCGCGACGAGTTTTGCTAAAAAATTTGGTGTGAGCCGGCAAATCGTCGTGGGGGATGTCGCTTTGTTACGAGCGGCCGGTGAAAATATTATTGCGACGGCGCGGGGCTATTTGTTGGAACGGGAATCGGCAAAACTAGTCAGTAAGATTGCGGTCCAACACGATCGTTCTCAAGCGGAGGAAGAATTGCGGACGATTGTTGAACACGGGGGAGAAGTCATTGATGTAGTGGTGGAACATCCTTTGTACGGGGAGTTAGTTGGCGGCTTACATGTGGGCTCCCAGATAGAAGTTGATCGTTTTCTTGAAGCGGCGCAGAAATTACAGGCGGCTTTTTTATCAGAATTAACTGGTGGCATTCATCTGCACACAATTGCCTATGAAACATTGGAGGATTTAGCTGCGATTAAGGTGGCTCTTTCAGAAAAAGGAATCTTATACGAAGAAAACCGCCACAGCTAGTGACGGTTTTCTTTTACTTATTCGATAACTAAGACGCCATCTTTTAGTTTTAATGGATTTTTTTCATCGATGTGATCATAGAACATAATGCCATTGATGTGGTCGATTTCGTGTTGAACAACGATTGCATTATAATTTTTCAAGCGAATCTTATGCTTTTCACCGTCTGCATCGAAATACGAAACGGTAATCCGGGCAGCTCGAACGACGTAGCCCGGCACTTCACGATCAACGGATAAACAGCCCTCTCCTTCGCCTAAACAAGCTTCTTGAACCGAATGGCTCAAAATTTTGGGATTATACATCACTGTGCTGATACCATTTTCTGGTTTTTCTGGATCAATGCTAGGAACGTGAACCGCAATGATCCGTTTTGAGATATCTAATTGGGGAGCGGCTAAACCGACACCGCCCCGTAAATGTAATTCTTCTGCTTTAACGGGATCTTGACTATTTTTTAAAAATTGCAACATTTCTTTTCCAAGTTCTACATCTTCAGCAGTTGGAGGAATTGGAACTTCTTTAGCGACTGCGCGCAAAGTCGGATGGCCTTCCCGAATAATATCATCCATTGTGATCATTAAAAAATCTCCTCTCAAGACTGTATTTCATCACGTAATTTTAACACAAAAAGTAAGCAAGGTAAAAAAACTGTTTTTTTGAGTTTGGTTCCTTAAAAAAATTGTAATGATTATAAAATGCCTGGTTAAATTGTTGTACAGCTTGATTTTTTCATACAAATCAAGTAAAGTGTTAGAGTGTGCACAGCACACCACCTATCACTTGGTTAGGCGATTCACCAACGCTCTACTCAGTCATAGGAAGAAAATAGGAAGAGGTGAAAACCATGGCATTAACTAAAGAACGTAAAAACGAAATCATCAATGAATTTGCTCGCCATGAAGGAGATACTGGTTCTCCAGAAGTACAAATCGCTGTATTAACGGAAGAAATCAATCAACTAAATGAGCATGCACGTGTCCACAAAAAAGACCACCATTCATACCGCGGTCTTATGAAAAAAGTTGGTCATCGTCGTAACTTGTTAGCTTACCTACGTAAGAACGAAGTACAACGTTACCGTGAATTAATCCAACGTCTAGGACTACGTCGTTAATTCGTACTATTATGAAAGTGAGGTTCCTAGGAATCTCACTTTTTTTGCTAGTTTTACTTCCTGCTTTAGCAGATTAGTCAAATAGTATGTGTACGAAAATCAGTTCATTTTTCTGGTTTTTAGAAAAATGATTGCACTAAAAATGAGCTAGCTGCAAACTTTTAGTGTGAATGTAAAAAGCTGAGCTTGGCTCGGAAAAAATAAGAAACCTTTGATTGGCGTGTTGTCACTCTACTAACCAAATGAAAGCAGTCAACTCTGTTTTGCTGTTTTCATTTGTTTAGTAGCGTCGCACTGGTCAGAGGAAAAAGGAGAAATTATGTCAGAAAAACAAGTTTTTAAAACTACTTGGGGCGGCCGCCCTCTGCAAGTTGAAATCGGTCAGCTTGCGAAACAAGCCAATGGTGCCGTGTTAGTTCGTTATGGCGATACCGTCGTATTAAGTGCGGCAGTTGCTTCAAAAGAAGCGAAAGATACCGACTTTTTCCCATTAACGATCAACTATGAAGAAAAAATGTATGCAGTCGGGAAAATCCCTGGTGGCTTCATTAAACGTGAAGGACGTCCAAGTACAGAAGCGACTTTGACGGCTCGTTTGATCGACCGTCCGATCCGTCCAATGTTTGCGGATGGTTTCCGTAACGAAGTTCAAGTAACTAACTTCGTGATGAGTGTGGAGCAAGATTGCACACCGGCGATGGCAGCGATGCTAGGTTCTTCGCTAGCTCTATCTATTTCAGATATCCCATTTGATGGTCCGATTGCAGGAGTTGATGTGGGTCGTGTCAATGGTGAATATGTTTTGAACCCAACGGTTGAACAGCACGCTGAATCAGATATTGATTTGACAGTTGCCGGAACAAAACAAGCCATCAACATGGTCGAATCCGGTGCAAAAGAAGTTTCTGAAGAAGACATGTTGGGCGCATTACTTTTTGGTTTTGATGCTATTAAAGAATTAGTGGCTTTCCAAGAAGAAATCGTGGCTGCTGTCGGCAAAGAAAAAATGGAAGTCAAATTATTACAAGTGAATCCTGACTTGAAGAAAGAAGTCTTTGACAGCTACTATCAAACAATGAAAACAGCTGTTATGACAATGGACAAATTGGCTCGTGAAGATGAAATTGAAAAAGTTAAAGAAACGGTCAAAGAAGTCTACGCAGAAAAATTTGCAAACATTGAGACCGAAGACTTAGTTCAGATCACAAAAGAAATTAAGCAAATCGCTGAAGATCTTGAAAAAGATGTCGTTCGCGAATTGATCACAATCGATAAGATTCGCCCAGATGGCCGTAAATTAGATGAAATTCGTCCATTAGCCGCAGAAACTGGTCTACTACCACGCGTTCACGGTTCAGGACTATTCACTCGGGGACAAACGCAAGCTTTATCCGCTTGTACCTTGGCTCCGTTAGGGGAACATCAAATTATTGACGGACTAGGAACGGTTGAAAGCAAACGATTCATCCACCATTACAATTTCCCTCAATTCTCAGTTGGTTCAACTGGACGCGCTGGCTCGCCTGGTCGTCGTGAAATCGGACATGGAGCGTTAGGTGAACGTGCCTTGGCACAAATCATCCCAAGTGAAGAAGACTTCCCTTACACAATCCGTTTAGTTGCGGAAGTATTGGAATCAAATGGTTCTTCTTCGCAAGCAAGTATCTGTGCCGGAACCTTAGCATTGATGGATGCAGGTGTACCGATCAAAGCACCGGTTGCCGGTATCGCAATGGGACTTGTTTCAGATGGCGAAAATTATACAATTTTAACGGATATTCAAGGTTTAGAAGATCACCTTGGCGACATGGACTTTAAAGTTGCTGGGACAAAAGACGGAATCACTGCTTTACAAATGGATATTAAAATTCAAGGAATCACAGAACAAATCTTGACTGAAGCTTTAACGCAAGCGAAAAAAGCTCGGATGGAAATTCTTGAAGTGTTGACCGATACATTAGCTGCACCGCGGGAAGAGTTAAGCCCATACGCACCGAAAATTGAAATGATCAAAATCGATCCAGATAAGATCAAAACAGTTATCGGTAAAGGTGGCGATACGATTAACGGTATCATCGAAGAAACTGGTGTGAAGATCGATATTGATCAAGACGGCAATGTCAGCATCGCTTCTTCTGACGCAGAGATGATCAAGAAAGCCATCAAGATCATCGAAGAATTGACAAAAGAAGTCAAAGTCGGCGAAGTTTACTTAGGTAAAGTCGTTCGGATCGAAAAATTTGGTGCCTTTGTCAACTTGATCAAAGGAAAAGATGCTTTAGTGCATATTTCTCAATTAGCAAATGAACGGGTGAATAAAGTTGAAGACGTTGTGAAATTAGGCGATGAAGTGTTAGTTAAAGTGACTGAAATCGATCGCCAAGGCCGCGTAAATGCTTCTCGTAAAGTGTTGCTGAAAGATGAAAGCAGTAAAGAAGAAAAATAATCATTTATTGCTCGATTTTCTTTGACATTGCTCGTTTAAAACTGGATAATACGAGTAAGTTTTAGGGGAGTAGCGACATAGATAAACTCTATGCTTTTAGATCAACAACAAGTGCGTAGCGCTGGTCTAAGAGATAATTTGCAAGACCTAAACAATAGTGCAAACTATTGTTTAGGGCTTGTTTTACTTTCCGCAGTAAACTAAGGATAAAAGCTGGGTATTTATTTTTCGAAAAGTTATAAGCCGATTTTATTTGTGGATATCAGCAGCAGTAAACTACAATGGGAATCGCTATGATAAAATGAAAATTTCGGAAAATTAGCGAGGGCTTCGGCTTTTAGTCGTAATAGGAGTGTGTAAAATGGAAAAGAAAAAAGATCATACAAAAAAACTTTCGGCCGCAGGTCTGTTGATTGCGATGGGGGTCGTCTACGGCGATATCGGGACGAGTCCTTTGTATGTAATGAAGGCCATTTTAGAAGAAAATGGCGGGATTAGTACCGTTACGCAGGATTTTGTTCTTGGAGCGGTTTCACTAGTTTTTTGGACGGTGATGTTGTTGACGACCGTCAAGTATGTGCTGATCGCTTTACGTGCCGATAACCACGGTGAAGGCGGGATTTTCTCCTTGTATACTTTGGTCCGTAAGGGTGGAAAGTATTTGATCATACCGGCCATGATTGGTGGGGCGGCCTTGTTGGCTGACGGGGTATTGACACCAGCGGTAACAGTTACGACGGCGATTGAAGGGTTGCGGGGAATTCCTGAGTTTTATCAAGAATTTGGCAATAACCAAAACGTGATTGTGCTGATTACTTTGGTGATTTTGCTCTTTTTATTTTTGATCCAACGGTTCGGAACGGATTTTGTCGGCAAGGCTTTTGGTCCGATTATGTTTTTATGGTTTACATTTCTAGGTTTGATGGGACTGTTGAATATTCCTTATGACTTTGGTGTCATCAAGGCGTTAAATCCTTATTACGCAGTCCATCTACTATTTAATCCTGATAATAAAATGGGAATTTTTATTTTAGGAAGTATTTTCTTGGCGACCACTGGTGCGGAGGCCTTGTATTCCGACATGGGACACGTAGGCAAGAAAAATATCCACTTTAGTTGGCCTTATATTTTGCTTTGCTTGATGTTGAATTATGCGGGGCAAGCAGCCTGGATTTTGCATTCAAAAGATAATCCGGCCATTCAAGGAATCGAAAACTTAAATCCCTTTTTCCGAATTTTGCCTGATGGCTGGATGATCTTTGGGGTAATTTTTGCGACAATCGCGGCTATCATTGCCTCGCAAGCCTTAATCTCAGGGTCATTTACATTAGTCTCTGAAGCAATCAAGCTAAAATTATTACCCAGAATGCGGATTATCTATCCTGGGAAAAGTATCGGTCAAATGTATATCCCCGCAATCAATCTAATTTTGTGGGCAGCCTGTTCACTAATCGTATTGACCTTCCGTACGTCAAGTCATATGGAGGCGGCATATGGACTATCAATCACTGTAACGATGCTGATGACGACTTTCTTGCTGTATCATTATTTATTGCAAAATGGGACCTCCCGTATTTTGGCAAGTCTGATGCTGGTCTTTTTTGGAGTGCTAGAAGGCTTCTTCTTTATTTCTAGTGTTACCAAGTTCTTCCATGGCGGTTTTGTAGCGGTAGCGATGGCGCTTATGATTTTAAGTGTGATGTATATCTGGCATCGTAGCAATCGTGTGCAGGAAAATGCTAGTCAAGATGTGCGCTTTAAAGATTATTTGCCACAATTGCAAGAACTGCATAATGATGAGCGGATTCCTTACTATCAAACCAATGTCGTTTTCTTAGTTCCTCGACTAGAAGGGGATATGATTCCTCAGCAGTTTATTTATTCGATTTTAGATAAACGCTTGAAACGGGCAAAAGTTTATTGGTTCGTTAACGTGGAAGTTACTGATGAGCCTTACACAGAAGAATATAGTGTGGATATGATGGGGACGGACTTTATTGTAAAAGTGAAACTTTATCTAGGTTTCCGGATCGCTCAAGATGTAAATGTTTATTTGCGACAGATTATCCATGATTTGATGAAACAAGGGCGCCTGCCTAAGCAACCGCAACATTATTCGTTAACACCTGGACGACAAGTTGGGGACTTCCGTTTTGTCATGATTCAAGAAGAATTGTCGAATATGACGCGAATTGATAAATGGGATCGTCAAGTGATGCAGGCTCGTTTAGCGATTAAGCGTCATACGGTTACGCCGGAGCGTTGGTTCGGAATCGAATACAGCGAAGTTACGTATGAGACGGTTCCTTTGATTGTAGGTGAAACAAGAAAAACGTGGCTTAAAGAGAGAAAAGGCTGATCGTTTAGCGACTGAGGCAGTGAAGAGCTGCCTCGGTTTTTTTATCTTACCTAGTCAAATAGTAAACAGATTTTATTGGACCACGGCCTTTTGTTATACTTAAGGGAAAAGGAGTGTGAAGGTGATGGGATTGATTGTTTATGGGACACAGTATGGGACTAGTAAAAAATATGGGTTGGAGTTGGCACAGATCACTGGGGACAAAGTCATTGATTCTCAACAATTAGTTGGTGAAATCGAAGCGACACATGTAATTTTGATTGGTTCTCTCTACGCCGGTCGGATGATGGGGTTAAAAAAAGTATTACAAAAATTAACAACTGGGAAGCACGAATTGACACTTATCACGGTAGGGATGACTGATCCGGCGGCTGAAATGTTGGAAAAAATGCAACAGTCAATCCAGAAACAAGTTACTGATAAGAAAGTTCAGCTAAGAGGCTGCTATCATTTGCAAGGAACAGTCGATTATCAGCAATTAGCACTAAAACACAAATTAGTTATTAAACCGATGTTGTTGGCCTTCAAAAAGAAAGGACCGGAAGAATTGGATGACCAAGCGCGAGCATTACTGCAGGCTTTTGAGGGGACGCAGTCGATACAAAAAATTGATTTTACTGATCTTGCTCAAAAAATTTATTCTTAAAAAGCGAATTTGGCTTAAAGAAAAGCCAAATTCGCTTTTCTTTTTATGATAAATGAGTTAAATTTGGATTAGAAAAAGTGTGGGGGTGAGAGAAATGGAGCTGACGATTGCAGGTTTACGAGACAAATTATTTGATGCAGATGAAGACCAGTTAAGAGAATTGATTTGTCAATTGTATAAATGTTCAAAGACTTCTCAACAAGTCATTGAGTCGCGCTTTTTAGGGGAAGGTTACTGTATGTCATTAGCCGAAAGCGTCAAACAAAAAATAGATCGGGCTTTTTTTCCACTAGGGAAGGTGGACCGTTCTTTGATTAGCGCGAAGAAGTTGCTACGCGAGTTTCGCAAGAGCTGTCAAAATCAAGCGGCATTGATTGATGTAGAGTTGTATTTTGTTGAATGTGGGTTAGATTTTATGGAAATCTTTGGCGATTTGGACCAGGCCTTTAAAGCTTTATTAGTTACGATTTACGCTTCAGCGATTGTGCGAATTTTAGAGGATCATTCCCAAAATTATTTTCATACATATTATTCTAGATGCAATCAATTGAATGAACGCGCGAAAGAATTTACCACAGTATTTTCGCAGGAGATGTTGACGATTTATTCTCAGTTAGTAAACGAGTGAGACTAGGTCTCACTCGTTCTTTGGATTTGTAGCTGTTGTTCTTGATCTAATTTTTTTAAGTGGCGCATAGCTTTGAAATAGGAAGTTAACAAAACAGCAGTAGAACCAAGCCAAGCTAAGGGGGAAGCAAAGGCGGCTCCAACAAAACCGAATGCGTGGGTCAAGATGATGGCCGCAAAGGAACGCATAACCAGCTCCATAATCCCGGCGATGGTCGGGATTTTTGCTTGTCCTAGGCCTTGTAAGGTATAGCGCAAGATAAATAAGATCGCTAAAACCCAGTATAAAGAACCGTTGATAGTAAAATAGATCTGCGCTAATTGGAAGACGCGGGTTTCACTCTGGCTGACAAAAAGTGCGACAAAATACCGTCCGCAAGTGATGACTAAAATCCCCGCTAGAATACTGAAAGCACCACTCATCAAAAGGCACTGTTTAACCCCTTGTAAGATGCGACCGTAGGCTTTGGCCCCTAAGTTCTGTGCGGTAAAAGTTGCCATGGTAATCCCAAAAGACATCATTGGTAAAATCGCAAATTGATCGATTCGATTCGCCGTTGTTTGGGCGGCAACAACATCTGTTCCCAGTGTGTTCAGTGCGGATTGTAAAATGACGGCTCCGATCGCGATGATGGAGGATTGGAAGCCCATCGGCAGTGCTGCGTTTAAATGAGTCCGGAAATCCTCTTTTTCAAAAGTGAAATGTTTGCGGCTGATCTGCAGTAAAGGAATCTTACGATGGATAAACCACACACACATTAAACTAGCTGAAATTTGAGCGATCACCGTTGCAAAACCAGCTCCGGCAACGCCCATATGAAAGTAAATAATAAAAACTAAATCCAAAATGACATTTATAACAACGGCAAAAGCTAAGAAGAACAAGGGTGTCCGGCTATCGCCTAAAGCCCGAACCATGTTTGATAGCAAGTTAAAACTCATGGAAGCGAAGATCCCGCCTAAAATAATGGAAATAAATTCTTGTGCCTGATTTAAGAGTTCGGGTGGGGTCTGCATCAAGAGTAACAAGGGACGTAAAAACAAGAGACTCAAGGCGGTTAAAATAAGTGTGACGGCTAGACTGATGATAATCGAAGTCGCAAAACTTTTTCGCACACCTTGCGCATCTTGCGCACCAAAACGCTGGGCGGTAATGATCGACAATCCGGCGGTCAAGCCCTGTGCGAAACCAATGATTAAAAAGCTCACACTGCTAGTGGCACCTACAGCCGCTAACGCATCTTTGCCTAAGGTCTGACCAACCACGACCATATCCACCATACTGTAAAACTGTTGAAACACATTTCCGACAAACAAGGGCAATGCAAATAGAATAATCAGCTTTGCTGGATTCCCACGGGTCAACTCTTTCATGCTATTCCTACTTTCTCTTAAAAGAAATTTTCTGTTAGATACTACCATAGAATTTTTGGAAAGCAAGAGGTTAACGACAAAAAAATCGTACCAACTAATTGGCACGATTCTTTATTCTACACAACGCTTAAGTTGGTATCTTCAATTGTTATAGAGAACAGCGTCTTAACGTTGGCGGATCTCGTTTGGTAATAAAATTGTTTGGCGATTGCCATCGTCATAAGCGTAGACTTCTTGTGGGAAATTGTAAGAATAACCGAAAGGCAAATCAATCCCCATCTCAACTTCACTGCCTTCTTGCGAGAAGTGCATCGTGACTTGACCGTTACGGTTAATTAAATCAAAACTCAAAATATTGTCCAATGGGATTAATCCCTTTAAATCTAAGTCAATGATATACCAGATACTATCAATCAGCTCACCGGGTAAGCTGGACACCACACCGACAGAGGCGTAACGACTTTTCTTTGAATCAAATGTTTCTAACATAGATTTTTCCTCCTTTAGTTGGAATCACTTACTTAAAGTATAAGTAAGCCTTGTAGTGCTTTATTGTAATTCTTTTTAACAAAAAAGACCACTTTTTTTACTTGGAAGATAAGAAAAAGTAAAATTTTTGATCGAGCAGCAGACTCATTTTTGACAGAAGAAATCAAAAAAAGCGTACCGAAAAATCGGTACGCCGTGTTTAACCTTATTCTTCAGTTGCTTTACCAATCACTTCGGGTTCTGCACCATCAGCTGCGGCATCTTCTTCAGGAAGTTCTTGCGCTTCTTGGATAGCCACGATTTGTTCCTCAGGGTTAGTGAGGATTGTGTAATCTGCATTTTTAGCTAAGTCGCCGATTGAAATTGAATCACCGATTGCTAAATCAGAAATATTTACTTCGATGTTTTCAGGTAACTTGTCTGGTGTTGCAGAAACGATTGCTGTGTAAAGCGTTTGAGCCAAGACGCCACCAGCTTTGACACCAGCTGCTTCTCCGACTAAAGTAATTTCTGTTTCAGCTTCTGCTTCTTCAGACATGTTTACTGATAATAATTCAACGTGCGTCAAATGACGAGTAAATGTGTCTACTTGAGCTTCGCGCAATAAAGTATTGACTTTTTTTCCGCCAATTTCAATAGCAAAAACAGTGTTTGCGCCATTTTCACGTAATAATTTTGAAAATTCGCGTTCGTCGAATGAAATCGGTGTACTTTCGATCTCGTAGCCATTAACAACTGCGGGAACTTTTCCTTTGTGACGTAACTGGTTGCGAATGGAACGGGGACGGATTGCTCTTTCTTCTACTTTCAATGATACTGCCATAACCAAATTCCTCCTTAAAATGTGACTGCCTGTGGTTGTTCAGACAGATTTTATTTAAGTGACGGGTTATTCTCAGCACAATGGCTTTGCGAAAAAAACGCAAAAAGACAGTCGTATACACAACTGTCCAAAAAAGTCTGATTACAACTTTCTCTACCAGGTCATAACGCTGTGTATGAGAAACCTTTGACACCGGAGTGTCGATTCACTTAATTATACGAATTAACTCGTATGTTTTAAGTGTAGGGCTCCTTTTAGTAAAATGCAAGGAAAATCCCTTTTATTTTTAATCAAAAATAATAAAAAAAGTTTTTATCAATGATCGAAGACACGTGTATCCTTGCTGGAAAGGTTGTCTTTTAGCGGAATTCGGGTATAATGAGTCCGATTGATTTAAGGAGTTGCGAGCATGCGGTTAGACAAATTGATTGAGCATCATTTAAAGACAACGCGTAAAGAGCAAAAACGTCTGTTTCTAATGAAAAAGGTTTTTGTCGACGGACAAATTGAGTTGAATCCACAGCGGAATGTTGACAGTCAGCTGCATAAAATCCAAGTTGCTGGGAAAAACTTGACTACACAGCAGGTGTATTATCTATTGAATAAACCGGCTGGAGTGGTAACGGCTAAAAAAGATTCTACGTTCCAAACGGTGACAGAATTAATAGCAGCTACAGATCGCCCGGCCGATTTGTATCCAGTCGGACGTTTGGACCGTGATACGACGGGCTTGCTGTTGTTAACGGATAATGGTCAGTTAGGATATGATCTTTTGCAGCCGACTGCTAAGGTGAGCAAGACGTATCAAGCCATAGTCAATGAACAAGTCACGGAAAAGGATGTCGCTGCTTTTGCCGCAGGGATTACCTTTCATGGTGGGGTGTGCTGTCAACCGGCTCAACTTCAGATCTTGCAAGCGAAGCCGGGTGCGTCGAATGTTTTGCTGACAATCAACGAGGGGAAATTTCATCAAGTCAAAAAAATGTTTTTGGCTTGTGGAAAAAAAGTAACCAGTTTGAAACGTCTTTCAATGGGACCTTTGATCCTGCCACCGGAACTAGCTGAAGGTGAGTATCGCTCCTTGACACTCGCCGAGTTGCAACAATTAAAAGTATATTTTAGATAGAAGGTAAGAAGATGAAATATAAGACAATCCTATTTGATATTGATGATACTTTATTAGATTTTCAAGCTGCTGAAGAGCAAGCGCTGAGCTGGCTTTTCCAAGATATGGGCGTAGAGCCTTCAGTAGCGGTCAAGGATCATTATAAAAAAATGAACCAAGGTTTTTGGCGGGAGCATGAAGCCGGCCGATTATCACGGCAAGACTTGTTAGATAATCGTTTTCGTTTGTTTTTTGAACAATATGAACGCGAAGTTGATGGGCGACAGACGGAAGCCCGTTACCGACAGTATTTAAACCAAGGGTATCAATTGATGGCCGACAGCTTAGAAGTTGTCGAAAATTTAAGTAAAAAAGAAGAGCTGTATATTGTGACGAATGGGGTCTCTGTCACACAACATCAGCGACTGAAGAAATCGGGGTTAGCGCCTTATTTTAAAAAATTCTTCATTTCTGAAGAGCTAGGTGTCCACAAACCGATGAAAGCATTTTTCGATATTGTATTTTCAGAAATTCCGCAATTAGATAAGGAGAAGACGGTAATTATTGGTGATTCACTAACTTCAGATATCAAAGGCGGACAAGTCGCTGGGATCGATACGATTTGGATGAATCCACAAGGAAAAGTGGCAAATGAGATTAAACCGACCTTTCAGATTAAAAAATTGACCGACCTCTATCAGATTTTAGAAGAATTTTAGGTTTTTGATAGCAATTTGATCCTTTTTCGCTATAATAGGACTAATGAAAAACGAAAGAGGTTTTACTTGCATGAAAAACAAGCCGATCATTATTGGTGTAACGGGCGGTTCAGGAAGCGGAAAAACGAGTGTCAGTCGCGCGATCTTCAATCGCTTTCCGAATCATTCCATCATGATGTTGGAGCACGATTCCTATTATAAAGATCAAAGCGATATTAGTTTCGAAGAACGGTTAAAAACAAATTATGATCATCCATTTGCTTTTGATACGGATCTATTGATTGAGCATTTAAAAGAATTGACTAACTACCAGCCAGCGGAAGTTCCGATCTATGATTACGTGGCTCATACCCGCAGTGATGAGGTGTATGTTCAAGAGCCGAAAGAAGTGATTATTTTAGAAGGTATTCTGATTTTAGAAGATGAGCGGTTACGTGATTTAATGGATATTAAAATTTATGTCGATACGGATGACGATATTCGGATTATTCGTCGGATCAAACGTGATATGCATGAGCGTGGTCGGACGTTAGAATCGGTCATCGATCAATATTTAACAGTGGTGAAACCAATGTATCACCAATTTATCGAACCAACGAAACGATATGCGGATATCATCGTGCCAGAAGGCGGAGAAAACCATGTGGCTATTGATTTAATTGCCACGAAGGTTGCAAGTTTTTTAAATCATGAGTAAAAAAGAACAAGCCAGGAATTTTCCTGACTTGTTCTTTTTTGATGCGGCCGAGAAGACTCGAACTTCCACGGTATTGCTACCACTAGCGCCTGAAGCTAGCGCGTCTGCCAATTCCGCCACGACCGCGAAGAAATTACTTATCTATTTTAGCATAAAAAATCGATTGTGCCAGTGCTAACCCAGCTAAGTATCAGAAAAAATCCCGACTCATCAACTGAGCCGGGAAAAATTTTATAAGTAGTATTTTTTAGCGACGGTTAAGTCATCGTTCAAGTCGTAAACTAAAGGTTGACCTGTTGGGATTTCTAAGTCCATGATATCATCGTCAGAAATGCCTTCGATGTGTTTAGCTAATGCACGTAGTGAGTTACCATGAGCAGCTACTAAAACAGTTTTACCATCTTTCAATGCAGGAGCGATTTCATCTTGCCAGAAAGGTAACGCACGTTCCAAAGTAACTTTTAAGTTTTCGCCACCAGGGATGTCGCGAGGGTCTAACATTGCATAACGACGATCTTGAGCTGCTGAACCTTCGTCAGTTGCTTCCATTAATGGAGGTAATACGTCGTAAGAACGGCGCCAGATGTGAACTTGTTCGTCACCATATTTTTCAGCGGTTTCTTTTTTGTTCAATCCTTGTAATTTACCATAATGACGTTCGTTTAAGCGCCAAGATTTGATTGTTGGTACCCAAAGTTGATCAGAATATTCTAAGATTAGATCACATGTTTTGATTGCACGAGTTAAAACAGATGTATAAGCAACATCAAATTCAATTCCTGCTTCTTTAATTTTACGTCCGCCTTCTTTTGCTTCTTCGACACCTTCTGGCGCCAAATCAACGTCTGCCCAGCCTGTAAATTGGTTCAATTTGTTCCATTCACTTAAGCCGTGACGAGAAAAAACTAATTTTGGCATATTATTCTCTCCTTTTGAAATTTCTGAAATTTTCAATTCCTGATTCATTGTACAATGTTTCGGCCGTGATTTCCATTAAATTGAGTTTGTTTTTCCGGAATTTTCCAGCTTTAAAGAGAATTTTAGCAAATTATTTAGCTTAAACCGTCAAAATTTTTGGTCCTTCTGAAGTTCCGACGATAACCCGTGAGATCATATCGATGAATAAGCCATGTTCGACTACACCGACACAAGTGTCTAATTCCTCTGCTAACGCACGGGGATCTTCAATAACCTCTAAGTGTAGATCAATAATGTGGTGACCGCCATCAGTATTCAGCAGTTCGCCATCTTCTGTTTTGCGCCAAGTTGGATGGTACCCTTTTTCTTCAAATAAACGGAAAACATTGTGGCTGCCAAAAGGAACAACTTCAACCGGTAAAGGAAAATTGCCTAGTTTGTTAACCATTTTGCTTTCATCTACGATCCAGATGCAGTCTTTTGAATAAGTAGCTACGACTTTTTCAAAGAGTAAAGCGGCGCCGCCACCTTTGATTCCTTGAAAATCATCACTGATTTCGTCTGCGCCATCAATTGTAAGATCGACCGACTCAACATCATCGATTGCTTTTAACGGAATACCTAACGCTTTGGCTTGTTCTTCAGTTTTTGACGAAGTTACTACACCAGTAATTTTTAATCCTTCTTCATTAACTCGCCGACCTAATTCCTTCACTAAATAGTAAGCCGTTGATCCAGTCCCCAGACCGACGATCATACCGTCCTTGACAAATTTAGCTGCTTCAATCCCAACTAGCTCTTTCAAATTCATAGAAAAATCCCACCTTTTACTAAGTTACGTCTATTGTAATCGCAAGAAAGGGAAAAAGATAGCCTTTACAGTGAAAAATACTAAAATGGTGAATGCGTTTTATCTGTTGCTGTAACACATGTCCATAGGAATGCTTCGGAAAATAAAATTTCCCTAATTTGAAATAAGCTAACTAAAATCCGACGATTATCAGCGAGAATAAAAAAGTCTGAAGTAGGTTGTTGACAGCGAAAATCAATCATGGTATGCTATCAAAGGTGCTTTGTGAACAGGTCTCTCTTATGGAGACGTGCTGACTGTGTCGAAGTACACTTGATAGCGAATGCAGGGATGCATTATTTTTTATCGCCGAAAAAGAACCACCAGGATGTGTGGTACTAGAAAGCGGATCGAGGAAGGAGGAAACAAGGAATGCCTACAATTAACCAATTAGTACGTAAACCTCGTAAATCAAAGGTGGAAAAATCAAATTCACCAGCATTGAATAAAGGATATAACAGCTTTAAAAAAGCTCAAACAAACGTGAACTCACCACAAAAACGTGGAGTTTGTACACGTGTGGGGACTATGACACCTAAAAAACCTAACTCAGCGTTACGTAAGTATGCTCGTGTTCGTTTGTCAAACTTGATCGAAGTAACAGCTTATATTCCAGGTATCGGCCATAACCTACAAGAACACAGTGTTGTTCTATTACGTGGTGGACGTGTAAAAGATTTACCAGGGGTACGTTACCATATCGTTCGTGGTGCACTAGATACTGCCGGTGTTAACGATCGTAAACAAAGCCGTTCTAAATACGGTACTAAAAAACCTAAAGCTTAATCAAACGAATAGATAAAGACATATTTTCGGAAGGAGGAGTTACGTATGACTCGTAAAGGAACTATCGCAAAACGTGATGTTTTGCCAGATCCTATGTATAACTCTAAGTTAGTAACTCGTTTAATCAACCGAGTAATGGTTGACGGTAAACGTGGTACTGCTTCAAATATCGTATACAACGCTTTTAGCACAATCAAAGAATCAACAGGAAATGATCCATTGGAAGTTTTCGAACAAGCAATGGAAAACATCATGCCTGTATTAGAAGTTAAAGCTCGCCGTGTTGGGGGTTCTAACTATCAAGTCCCTGTTGAAGTACGTCCAGAACGTCGTACTACTTTAGGTTTGCGTTGGGTTGTAAACTTCGCTCGTTTACGTGGCGAACATACAATGGAAGAACGCTTGGCGAAAGAAATCATGGATGCAGCTAACAACACTGGTGCTTCTGTGAAAAAACGCGAAGATACACACAAAATGGCGGAAGCCAACCGTGCATTTGCTCATTATCGTTGGTAAGATTTTTCCTGCTGGCGAAGGTCAGCAGAATGTCTGGCCCAACAATGTTAACTTAATTTAAGAGAGGAGCAAACAAAGAAATGGCAAGAGAATTTTCTCTAGATAATACTCGTAATATCGGGATCATGGCTCACGTTGACGCTGGTAAAACAACAACAACAGAGCGTGTCTTATACTACACTGGTAAAATCCATAAAATTGGAGAAACCCACGAAGGCGCTTCTCAAATGGACTGGATGGAACAAGAACAAGAACGTGGTATCACAATTACTTCTGCTGCTACAACAGCGCAATGGAAGGGTCACCGCGTAAATATCATTGATACACCAGGACACGTGGACTTCACAATCGAAGTTCAACGTTCATTACGTGTACTTGATGGTGCAGTTACTGTATTGGACTCACAATCAGGTGTAGAACCACAAACAGAAACTGTATGGCGTCAAGCGACAGAATACGGCGTTCCACGTATCGTATTCTGTAACAAAATGGACAAAATTGGTGCTGACTTCCTATACTCAGTAAGTACTTTACATGATCGCTTGCAAGCAAACGCTCATCCAATCCAATTACCAATTGGTGCGGAAGATGATTTCACTGGAATTATTGACTTAGTCAAAATGAAAGCAGAAATCTACACAAACGATTTAGGAACTGAAATTCAAGAAACTGAAATTCCTGAAGAGTACAAAGCGCAAGCTGAAGAATGGCGTGAAAAATTAGTTGAAGCAGTTGCTGATACTGATGAAGACTTAATGATGAAATTCTTGGAAGGTGAAGAAATCACTGAAGAAGAATTAAAAGCGGGTATCCGTAATGCTACTTTAGCAGTAGATTTCTATCCAGTTTTATGTGGTTCAGCCTTCAAGAACAAAGGTGTTCAATTGATGTTGGATGCAGTCATTGACTATCTTCCAGCACCTACTGATGTACCTGCGATTAAAGGTTTTAACCCTAAAACTGATGAAGAAACTGAACGTCCAGCTGACGATTCAGCTCCATTCTCATCTCTAGCGTTTAAAGTAATGACTGACCCGTTCGTAGGTCGTCTAACTTTCTTCCGTGTTTATTCAGGTATCTTGAACTCAGGTTCTTACGTACTGAACGCTTCTAAAGGGAAACGTGAACGTATTGGACGTATCCTACAAATGCACGCGAATACACGTAAAGAGATTGAAACAGTTTATTCAGGCGATATCGCTGCTGCTGTTGGATTGAAAGATACAACAACAGGAGATACTTTGTGTGACGAAAAATCACCAGTTATCTTAGAATCAATTGAATTCCCTGATCCAGTTATCGAAGTTGCTGTTGAACCTAAATCAAAAGCTGACCAAGATAAAATGGGTGTTGCTTTACAAAAACTTGCTGAAGAAGATCCTTCATTCCGCGTTGAAACAAACGTTGAAACTGGCGAAACTGTTATCGCTGGTATGGGTGAGCTTCACTTGGACGTATTGGTTGACCGTATGCGTCGTGAATTTAAAGTGGATGCTAACGTAGGTGCGCCTCAGGTATCTTACCGTGAAACATTCCGCGCGGCTACTAATGCAGAAGGTAAGTTTGTACGTCAGTCTGGTGGTAAAGGTCAATACGGTCACGTATGGATCGAATTTACACCAAACGAAGAAGGTGCGGGCTTCGAATTCGAAAACGCAATTGTCGGTGGTGTGGTTCCTCGTGAATACATCCCAGCTGTTGAAAAAGGATTAGAAGATGCGATGGCAAACGGTGTCTTGGCTGGTTACCCATTAGTTGACATTAAAGCTAAGCTTTATGATGGTTCATACCATGATGTCGATTCGAATGAAACAGCCTTCCGTGTAGCTGCTTCTATGGCGCTACGTGCTGCTGCGAAGAAAGCTAGCCCATCAATCCTTGAACCAATGATGAAAGTTACGATTACTGTTCCAGAAGATTACTTAGGTGATGTAATGGGTCACGTGACTGCTCGTCGTGGACGTGTTGAAGGAATGGAAGCACATGGTAACTCACAAATCGTTAACGCAATTGTGCCGTTAGCTGAAATGTTTGGTTACGCAACTACGCTTCGTTCTTCTACTCAAGGACGTGGAACATTCATGATGGTCTTTGACCACTATGAAGATGTACCGAAATCAGTTCAAGAAGAAATCATTAAGAAAAACGGCGGCAAAGCTGAATAATTCTTAAAGGTCGATTGTAGATCACTTGGTTTCTACGAAAAGAGCTGTATTTTTAAAAGTATTTCATGTAAAATAACTAACTGATGATATGGGCTCGCGGTGCGTATGTACCGCGGACCTATCAGATAAAAAAACTAATCTCATATATCTAGGAGGAACATTTTAAATGGCTAAAGAAAAATTTGACCGTTCAAAACCCCATGTTAACATTGGTACTATCGGACACGTTGACCATGGTAAAACAACTTTAACTGCTGCAATTACAACTGTACTTGCTAAAAAAGGCGGAGCGACAGCTATGGACTACGCTCAAATCGATGGTGCTCCAGAAGAACGTGAACGCGGAATCACTATCAACACTGCTCACGTTGAATACGAAACTGAAAACCGTCACTATGCTCACGTTGACTGCCCAGGACACGCGGACTACGTTAAAAACATGATCACTGGTGCTGCTCAAATGGACGGAGCGATCTTAGTAGTATCTGCTGCTGATGGCCCTATGCCTCAAACACGTGAACACATCTTGTTATCTCGTAACGTTGGCGTTCCTTACATCGTTGTATTCTTAAACAAAATGGATATGGTTGATGACGAAGAATTACTAGAATTAGTTGAAATGGAAGTTCGTGACTTATTGTCAGAATACGATTTCCCAGGCGACGACACTCCAGTTATCGCTGGTTCAGCTTTGAAAGCTTTAGAAGGCGACCCTTCATACGAAGAAAAAATCTTAGAATTAATGGCTGCTGTTGACGAATACATCCCAACACCAGTTCGTGATACTGACAAACCATTCATGATGCCAGTCGAAGACGTATTCTCAATCACTGGTCGTGGTACTGTTGCAACTGGTCGTGTTGAACGTGGACAAGTTCGCGTTGGTGACGAAGTTGAAATCGTAGGTATCGCTGAAGAAACTGCTAAAACAACTGTTACAGGTGTTGAAATGTTCCGTAAATTGTTAGACTACGCTGAAGCAGGCGATAACATCGGTGCATTATTACGTGGTGTTGCACGTGAAGACATCCAACGTGGACAAGTATTGGCTAAACCAGCTTCAATCACTCCGCATACAAAATTCTCTGCAGAAGTTTACGTTTTAACTAAAGAAGAAGGCGGACGTCACACTCCATTCTTCACTAACTACCGTCCTCAGTTCTACTTCCGTACAACTGACGTAACTGGTGTTGTTGATCTACCAGAAGGTACTGAAATGGTAATGCCTGGTGATAACGTAACTATGGAAGTTGAATTAATCCACCCAATCGCGATCGAAGACGGAACTCGTTTCTCTATTCGTGAAGGCGGACGTACTGTTGGTTCAGGCGTTGTAACTACAATCAAAGCTTAATCAACCTTACAAACTAAATTATGCTCGGACGTAAAGAGTCACCGACTTGTCGGTGACTCTTTTTTTATTGCATAAAAAATTTTTCTTTGTATAGAGGGGTTAGTGAAGGTTTCATGTGTTTACTAAAACCAAAAAAGTGGAACAATACATATTGTTTAGTAACGGTGGATTTGAGTCAATATCTTGGACATATTTTAGTAGAGACTGCTAAGACATTTTCTCTGTTTCTAAATCTTCAAACTCCTGTGGAGTTAAGTAATGAATCGAACTATGGATTCGATTACGATTATAAAATCCTTCAATGTA
>WPCI01038843.1_pt1 | contig 73260 bp, 81 predicted proteins | sample 5399871 | NCBI WGS metagenome assembly WPCI01 (sample SAMN12869469, study PRJNA574797) | sludge metagenome | isolation source: wastewater treatment of pH7 | place: China:Beijing | collected 2019-05-20 | reverse complement strand
CCATGGACAGTTCCTGGGCCAGCTCGCTCTGTACCTCGTGCCTTGCGATGGCGGCTTCGAGAATCGGCCGTACGCGCTCGGAGGAAAGTCCGGCCACTACATAGGCCGCAACCCCTGCGCGCACAGCCTTGCGCAGCTTGTCGGTATCTTCGTCTTCCGTGAACACGACCACGGGCATGGGGCAGGTACGGCTGTAAAGACAGATATGTTCAAGCGTGTCGCGATTGGGTGATTCGGTGTCGATCATGATGACATCCGGCTGCTCGCGCTGGATCGCGCCTTCCATTTCCAGCAGCGAGCCGGAGAAATGCGCGACCTCGCACGACGCATCCTGCAGGGATTGCGTTACCCACTCAAGGCGATGCGTGGCATCCTTGAGCAACATGACCTTGAGCGCCTTCGATGAGGCGTTTTTGTTTGTACTCATGCCCGATAGAAATCACTCATAAAATCAAACCTCCATGCTTCTAAAAAAACGGCCCCGAAGGGCCGGTTAAATTTCGGAGGAGACTGCTTGAGCACATCAGCATGAATGATGCACTCAACTAGAAGTTAGCAATGGCTGTGCCAGGCCTGATTCCTTTTATATTTCAGTTGGTTAAGAAATTTGTGCTGTGAATGTGCTGCGCTGTGCTGGTGCGAGCTGCGCGAACTTGGGGCGGAAAAGCAGAGGGTTGGGGTGGCTGATGGGACTCGAACCCACGACAACAGGAATCACAATCCTGGACTCTACCAACTGAGCTACAGCCACCACCGGAAAACAGCTTGTACAAACTGGCCTGCCCGACAGGAATCGAACCTGTAACCCCCAGCTTAGAAGGCTGGTGCTCTATCCAGTTGAGCTACGGGCAGTGATTCACCTGCGGGCGTTTCGGGGTGCTAACTATTCGGTGGTCGGGGCGAGAGGATTCGAACCTCCGACATCTTGCTCCCAAAGCAAGCGCGCTACCGGACTGCGCTACGCCCCGAAAGACCGCGAATTATGCCTGAATGACTCCAGTCAGGTCAATTTCAGCTTGAGTATTTATAGAGCGGTTTGAGAAAATAGCGGTTTCAGCTTGATCAGGCTCATTCCATGTCCGCCCAGATTCTTGATGGCAAAGCACAATCCGAACGCATCATCGACCAGATCAAGCTTCAGGTGGAAGCGCTGGCTGCCAGCGGCAAGCGTACTCCTTCACTGGCCGTGATTCTGGTGGGGGACGATCCGGCTTCTTCAATTTATGTCCGCAACAAGCGTCGTGCCTGCGAACGTGCCGGGGTCTGTTCGGTTTCGCATGACCTTCCGGCTTCAACCACGCAGGCCGGATTGCTGGCGCTGATCGATGCGCTCAATCAGGACGCGAATGTGGATGGCATTCTGGTGCAGATGCCGCTGCCGCGTCAGATCGATCCGGAAACGGTGATTGAAAGCATTCATCCGGACAAGGATGTGGACGGCTTTCATCCCTACAACATTGGAAGACTTGCGGTAAGAATGCCCACGTTGCGCTCCTGCACGCCCATGGGGGTGATGACGTTGTTGCAAAGCGTGCATGCCGACATGCGCGGCATGAATGCGCTGGTGGTGGGCGCCTCAAATCATGTGGGCAGGCCGATGGGGCTGGAGCTGTTGATGGCCGGCTGCACGGTGACGACTGCCAACAGCCAGACCCGCAATCTGCCCGTGCTGGCGCTTCAGGCCGATATTGTCGTTGTAGCGGTGGGCAAGCCCAACCTGGTCAAGGGCGAGTGGATCCAGGAAGGTGCCACGGTGGTGGATGTCGGCATCAATCGCCTGCCGGACGGGCGGCTGTGCGGCGATGTGGAATTTCCGGTGGCCTCGAAACGCGCGGCCTGGATTACCCCTGTACCGGGCGGTGTGGGGCCGATGACGGTGGCTTCGCTGCTCCAGAACACGCTACAGGCATACGAAATGCATATAAAAACCTGACGCAGAGGCGCAAAGGCGCAGAGAAAGGTAATGCAAGAAATAGCGCCCGCAAATTTCCCCTCCCCTGCGTTAAAAGTTTTTGTAGTTCTCTGCGCCTTTGCGCCTCTGCGTCAAGGGTTTTTCAAACCGCGGTGTAAAACCCGCAGGCTTCCCAGCGTGACATACCCCTGTCCTTGCCAGGCGCCTGACAACGCCGTGGCGGGGGCATCCGGTTCACCCAGATCGCTTAATACAACGGCCGCGCCGGAAAAATCGTGATCGCGCGTGTAGTCGTTGATGGTGATCAGGGTTTTCAGGCCCGCGCCGCCGCTGGCACGGATGCCGTTTTCGGAGTCTTCAAAAGCCAGGCAATTTTCAGGCGCGAGTTTCATTTGTTCCAGCGCCCAGACATAGATGTCGGGTGCGGGTTTTTTCGCGGGAACGATATCGCCCGCGGCAATGACTTCGAACCAGCTCGTGCTGCCTTTTCCAAGGCTGTGTTCCAGCAGGGCGGTGACGTTGTCCGGTGTGGTGGTGGTGGCGACTGCCAGTCGAATGCCGGCAGAGCGGGCTTCTTCCAGCAGCCTTTTTACGCCGGGCCGCATGGGCACGTTACCCTCGGCCAGCATGGTCGTGTAGTGACGGGTTTTTGCCTTGTGCAAAGTGGCGACCAGATCATCGAAATCCGCAGGCTTCCTGAAATCGGGGCGGAAGGCATCAGCGTAGTATTTCATGCGTTCCTTGCCGCCGGTAACGGCAAGCAGCTTGCCGTAAAGCGCGGTATCCCATTCCCAGTCCAGGCCGTATTCCCGGAAGGCGGCATTGAAGGCGGGACGGTGGCCGTCGCGTTCGGTATCGGCAAGCGTGCCGTCAACGTCAAAAAGCAGGGCTTGTAAAGTCATGGCATGAAAATATTTGGGTTGCGGGGGTGGGGCAAAATCTGTTATTAAGTCAGGTTTATTTTGTTCAGTTAAGCGGAAAACCACATGGCCACCGAACATTTGAAGCGCTTTGAACCCTACAAGGCCAAAAAGGGCGAGGAGTACATGAATGCAAAGCAACTCGCGCATTTTCGCAAAATCCTCGAAGCCTGGAAAGCCGAGCTGTCGCACGACATCGATACCACCATCCACGTCATGCAGGATGAGGCAACCGTGTTTGCCGACCCCAACGACCGGGCAACCCAGGAGTCCGACATGGCGCTGGAACTCAGAAACCGCGATCGTGAGCGCAAGCTGATCAAAAAGATCGACGAAACCATTGCCAAGATCGATTCGGGCGATTACGGCTACTGTGATTCGTGCGGCGTGGAAATCGGCATTGAGCGCCTGCAAGCACGCCCGACCGCCAGTCTGTGCATCGATTGCAAGACGCTGGAAGAGATCAAGGAAAAACAGGTCGCCAAGTAACCCGGCCAGATGCCATGAACGCGCCCCAGAAAGTGACCACCGACTTCGAGGCCAAGTACTGGGGCACGCTTTACAGTGTTTTGTCGTGGGATCAACTCACCGCTTTATGGCAGAAGGTTGAGTCCGGCGCAGGATGGTACTTGTACGCGGTTGGTCAGGATTTACCGGAAAGGAAATCTTCCAGCGAGGAGGTCGGTCATTTCATCAGTCAAATCGACGAGTTGCTGCGTAAGGAACACGAAGAGGATTATTGCGGCATTGTTTATGCCGATGATCTTGCCAAGCCCAGCTTCATCAAGATATACGATCCGCACAATCTTGGTGTTTCATGCGGCTCGAGCGGCCACCATATCTTTCCCGGCTGGATCATGAGTCAGCAGGCGCCGGTTAACCTCAAGCCTGCGGTGGTCCCGAACAATCGCAAGAAATGGTGGCAATCACTCTTTGGTGCTTGATTTACTGGCAAGCAAACAATAAAAAACGCCCGGCAACCACCGGGCGTTTTGTTTGAGTCGAGTTGCTTACTCTGCGGCGCCTTCTGGTGCAGGAGCCGGTTCTTCCTTCTTCGGCGGCTCGATCAGCGCCTTCATGGAAAGACGCAGGCGGCCTTTTTCATCGGCCTCCAGTACCTTCACGCGGACCTGCTGGCCTTCCTTGAGGTGGTCGGCCACGGTGGCGATGCGCTCGTGGGCGATCTGGGAAATGTGCAGCAGACCGTCACGGCCGGGCAGCACATTCACAATCGCGCCAAAGTCCAGCAGCTTGATGACCGTGCCGTCGTAGACCGCACCGACTTCAACTTCAGCGGTGATTTCCTCGATGCGCTTCTTGGCAATTTCGCCGGATTCGGTGCTGGTGCAGGCGATCTTGACGGTGCCGTCTTCCTCGATGTCAATCTGTGTGCCGGTTTCCTCAGTCAGTGCGCGGATGACCGCACCGCCCTTGCCGATGACATCACGGATTTTTTCCGGATTGATCTTGATGGTGATGATGCGCGGGGCGTAAGCGGACATTTCCTCGCGGGCGCCGCCGACAGCCTGTTTCATCAGGCCAAGAATATGCATGCGGCCTTCCCTGGCCTGCTTGAGCGCGGCATCCATGATTTCCTTGGTGATGCCCTGGATCTTGATGTCCATCTGCAGGGCGGTCACGCCCTTCTCGGAACCCGCGACCTTGAAGTCCATGTCGCCCAGGTGATCTTCGTCACCCAGGATGTCCGTCAGCACGGCGAATTTGCCGCCTTCCTTGATCAGGCCCATGGCAATACCGGCGATGTGCGCCTTCATTGGCACGCCGGCATCCAGCATGGACAGGCAGCCGCCGCAAACGGACGCCATGGAGGAAGAACCATTGGATTCAGTGATCTCGGACACGACACGCAGGGTGTAGCCGAATTCTTCCCTGGACGGCAGCGCGGCCAGCAGGGCGCGCTTGGCCAGACGGCCGTGGCCGATTTCGCGGCGCTTGGGGCTGCCCACGCGGCCGGTTTCGCCGGTGGCGAAGGGCGGCATGTTGTAGTGCAGCATGAAGCGTTCGGAGTATTCGCCCATCAGGGATTCGATGGTCTGCTCGTCACGGCCGGTGCCCAGCGTGGTGATGACCAGCGCCTGGGTTTCGCCGCGAGTGAACAGGGCGGAACCGTGGGTGCGCGGGAGCACGCCGGTGCGGATGGTGATGGGCCGCACGGTGCGGGTATCACGTCCGTCGATACGGGGCTGACCGGAGAGGATGCGGCCGCGAACAATGCGGGCTTCCAGTTTGAAGAACTCGTCCTTCACCACGTTGATTGCCAGTGTGTCCATGTCGGCCGTGATCAGTTCGGCGAAGACCTTGTCGCGGATCGCATCCACCGCAGCGGTGCGGGCCTGCTTCTGCTTGATGGAATAGGCTTCCTGCATGGCCTGGCCGGCGAGAGATTCAATTTTGCCGATGAGGTCGGTATTGGGCGCGGGCGCTTCCCATTCCCACGGGTCCTTGCCGGCTTCGTCGGCCAGTTCATTGATGGCATTGATGGCGACCTGCATTTGCTGGTGGCCGAAAACGACGGCGCCCAGCATGATGTCTTCCGGCAGTTCCATGGCTTCGGATTCCACCATCAGAACGGCGGCTTCGGTGCCGGATACAACCAGATCGAGTGCCGAGTTTTTCAGCTCCGAGGCGGTGGGGTTGAGCACATACTCGCCGTTGATGAAGCCGACACGCGCCGCGCCAACGGGTCCGTCAAACGGCACGCCAGACAGCGACAGGGCGGCCGATGCGCCGATCAGGGAAGGGATGTCGGAATCCACTTCGGGGTTGGACGACAGCACGTGCGCGATGATCTGCACTTCGTTGAAAAAGCTTTCCGGAAACAGCGGGCGGATCGGACGGTCGATCAGACGCGATGTCAGTGTTTCCTTCTCCGTTGGCTTGCCTTCACGCTTGAAGTAGCCGCCGGGGATGCGGCCAGCCGCGTAGGTTTTTTCCAGGTAATCGACGGTCAGCGGGAAGAAATCCTGGCCGGGTTTGACTTCCCGTTTTGCGACTACCGTAACCAGCACTACCGTATCGTCCATGTTGATCAGGACAGCGCCGTCAGCCTGGCGCGCAACTTCTCCGGTTTCCAGGGTTACGGTGTGGCGTCCGAACTGGAATGATTTGGTGACTTTCATGCTTTTCCTCTTTCTGTAAACGAAACCGCCCCGCATGTTGGCGGGGCGGTTGTTTCCTGCTCGATAGTGTTTCTGGCCTGGCGGGTGATTACTTGCGCAGACCAAGCCGCTCGATCAGCGTCTTGTAGCTGGTCAGATTGGTGCGCTTCAGGTAATCCAGAAGCTTGCGGCGGCGGCTGACCATTTTCAACAGACCGCGACGGGAATGGTGATCCTTGGCGTGGGTTTTGAAATGGCCAGTCAATTGGTTGATACGGGTGGTCAGCAAGGCAACCTGCACTTCCGGGGAACCCGTGTCGTTTGCAGCGCGTTGATAATCCTTGACGACTTGTGCCTTTTCGGCAGAAGTGGCAGCCATGTATTTCTCCTAAAAATCAGGTTTATAAAATCGCGAAACCCGGTGGCTGTTTGGGTTTCGTTCCATGAAACCCACGAGAACTTGGCGGGTTTCGTTCTTCGAAACCCTTGAAAAATGAGCGGGTTTCGTTCTTTCAAACCCACCAATCGGTGGATTCCATGCTGGCGGATTGATTTGGCAGCCCGTTTGCAAGACGCGCATTCTATCCCAAAAATGCTTTCATCTCAATTGCTTGGAATGGCCCGAAGATGGAACGACGGATAAACATCCCGACTCGCGTCAGACGGCAAGCTGGGCAATGCTTCCGGTATCCATCAGACGATGGGGAACAAGTCTGTCGCCCGCTTCAAGCAAGCCGAAGAAGCCATGCGGCGCATAGGCGCGGACGATGCCGCCGGGACAGTTAGCGAGGCTGTCGATGTGTTTGCCGTGGGCAAGCAGGCGCGCATTGGCGGCGCTGATGTCTATCCGTGGCAGCGAATCCACCAGGCTGTCCGGAGGTAAAAGGGCTGACTGGCGTTCGGTTGCGTCCATCGCTTCCAGTGCCTCCAGCGTGGTGGCCTGGCTGATCGAGAACGTTCCGCTCGCAGTGCGTTCAAGGCCGATCAGGTGCGCGCCGCATCCCATGGCCTTGCCAATGTCTTCAGCCAGCGTGCGGATATAGGTGCCACCGGAACAGTGCACGTCAAGAATGAGCCGATCCGATTCCAGCGTTTCGGCTTGCAGGCTGTAAATGGTAATGTCACGCGGCTTGCGCTCGACCACCAGTCCCTGCCGTGCATATTCATAGAGCGCCTTGCCCTGGTGCTTGAGGGCAGAGTGCATGGGCGGGATTTGCTGCAAGCGTCCGGTAAAGCGGGGCAGCAATTCGCGGATGGCTTCAAGCGATGTCTGGACGGAGCGGATTTCAACAGGCGTACCTTCCGTGTCGCCGGTGGTGGTGGTGATGCCAAGCTTGAGCGTGGCGCGATAGGCCTTGTCGCCATGCAGGGCATAGCTGGAAAATTTGGTGGCCTGGCCGAAACAGATGGGCAGCAGCCCGGAAGCGAAGGGATCCAGCGTGCCGGTATGGCCGGCCTTTGCGGCGTTATAAAGCCGTTTGGCTTTTTGCAGGGCGGCGTTCGATGTCCATCCGGCGGGTTTGTCCAGCAGCAGCACGCCGTCGATTAAGGTTTTGGGCATTACGTTTGCTCCCTCTCCCCTCGTGGGGCGAGACGGGGAATTCGCGGAGCATGCTCCGCGCCGGTCGAGCGGTTCCGGCGTACCCGCCGGAACGCGCCCTGCAAGGGAGGGCTGGCGGATTGCTTTCAATCGTCTTTGGGATGCCTGGCGTCTTCTGCAATTGCCTGGTCGATGAGCTGGGACAGATGCATGCCGCGTTCCACGGATTCGTCGTAGGCGAAGGTGAGTTGCGGCACAAGACGGAGTTTCATCCGGTGTGCCAGCTGGCTGCGAAGAAATCCGGCGGCGCGTCGCAGGGCGTGAAGAACATCGTCGTGGCTGGTCGCGGCGGGTTTGGTTGTCAGACTGGTGATGAAAATCTTGGCGTGCTCAAGATCGTTGGTAACTTCCACACCGGTAATCGTGATCAGGCCAACGCGCGGATCCTTGAGTTCGAGCCGGATGATTTCGGCCAGTTCGCGCTGGATTTCGTCGGCGACACGGCGGGAGCGGGGGAAGTCTTTGGGCATGGTTTGTCAGGGGTCAGGATTCAGGGGACAGGGATCAGGGATAGTGCGACCAGAGGCCACGCTCTTTATCTTGGGGCGCGAAGCACATTCCCTGAATCCTGAACCCCGACCCCTGAATCCTACAGAGTTCTCGCCACTTCCACGACCTCGTACACTTCAAGCTGGTCGCCTTCCTTGAGGTCGTTGTAGTTCTTCAGCGAGAGGCCGCATTCAAAGCCTTCCTTGACTTCCTTCACGTCGTCCTTGAAGCGCTTGAGCGAATCGAGTTCGCCGTCGAACAGCACGACGTTGTCCCGCAACAGGCGCACACGGCTGCCGCGCTTGACCAGGCCGGAGAGCACCATGCAGCCTGCCACGGCGCCGACCTTGGGTACCTGGAAAACCTGGCGGATTTCGACCTGGCCAAGGTGGTTTTCCTTTTTCTCCGGGGAGAGCATGCCGCTCAGCGCCGCTTTCACTTCATCCACGGCTTCGTAGATGATGTTGTAGTAGCGGATATCCACGCCCGAGGATTCGGCCAGCTTGCGGGCATTGGCATCCGCCCGCACGTTGAAGCCGATGACGACGGCATTGGAGGCCAGCGCCAGGTTGACGTCGGATTCGGTGATGCCGCCCACGCCGCTGTGAATGACATTGACCTTGACTTCGCTTGTGGACAGGCGGCTCAGAGCATGGGCCAGGCCTTCGTAGGAACCCTGTACGTCGGCCTTGATGATGAGCGGCAGCTGTTTGACTTCGCCTTCGCCCATTTGCTCGAACATGCTCTCGAGCTTGGCGGCTTGCTGCTTGGCCAGTTTCACGTCACGGTATTTTCCTTGACGGAACAGCGCGATCTCACGGGCTTTTTTCTCATCGGGCAATACCAGCGCGTCGTCGCCCGCATTCGGCACGTCGGACAAGCCCTGGATTTCAACCGGGATGGACGGGCCGGCTTCATTGATGGCGGTTCCGTTCTCGTCCAGCATGGCGCGCACACGGCCGTAAGCCTGGCCCGCGAGCAGAATATCGCCGCGCTTCAGCGTGCCGGACTGCACCAGCAGGGTGGCGACCGGTCCGCGACCCTTGTCGAGGCGCGATTCGATGACGATGCCCTTGGCTGGAGCTTCCCTGGGCGCGGTGAGTTCCAGCACTTCGGCCTGCAACAGAATCGCATCCAGCAGGTTGTCGATGCCTTGCCCTGATTTGGCGGAGACATCCACGAACATGGCATCGCCGCCCCAGTCTTCCGGCACCACTTCATTCGTCGCCAGTTCCTGGCGGATGCGCTCCGGATTGGCTTCGGGTTTGTCTATCTTGTTGACGGCCACCACGATGGGCAGCTTGGCCGCCTTGGCATGATGAATGGCTTCGATGGTGGTCGGCATGACGCCGTCATCCGCGGCCACAACCAGAATCACCAGATCGGTGGCCTTGGCGCCGCGCGCGCGCATGGCGGTAAACGCTTCGTGACCGGGGGTGTCGAGAAAGGTGATCATGCCCTTGGGCGTTTCCACATGATAGGCGCCAATGTGCTGGGTGATGCCGCCCGCTTCGCCGGCCGCTACCTTGGCGCGGCGGATGTAGTCCAGCAGCGAGGTCTTGCCGTGATCGACGTGGCCCATGACGGTGACGACAGGGGCGCGGTGCACGGCAGCAGCTGCTTCAATGGCCGTGCCTTCTTCCAGAAAGGATTCTGGCGTGTCGAGAGCGGCAGCCTTGGCGATGTGGCCCATTTCCTCAACCACAATCATCGCGGTTTCCTGATCCAGCACCTGGTTGATGGTGACCATGGAGCCCATTTTCATCAGTGTCTTGATGACCTCGGCGGCCTTGACGGACATCTTGTGCGCCAGTTCGGCCACGGTGAGGGTTTCCGGTACCGTTACTTCATGCACTAGCGGCTCGGTGGGTGCAACGAATTGATGCTGGGTGTCATCGGTTTTGTGCTTGCCGCCGGATTTCTTGCCGCGCCAGCCATCGCCGCCGGTGTCCCCGCGTACCTTGATGCCGCGTTTCTTTTGCTGGTCGTCTGCCCACGTGCCCTTGTCTTTCTTGGCGGGCTTTTTGTCCTTGGTTTCGCCCTCCGGTTTGGCGGGCTTGTGCAGGGTTGCCGCGCCGGGCTCCGCCTTGGCGGGCGCCTTGGCCTGGTCGGCCGCGCGAGCCGCCTCGGCCTGCTTTTTCAGCAGTTCGCGTTCCTGTTTGAGGCGTTGATCCTCGGCCTGCGCGGCAAGCAGCGCCTGATGCCTGCGAGCTTCTTCTTCGCGCGACTTGCGCTCGGCTTCATCAATGACAGAGACGGCTTTCTTGCGAGTAGTGCGCTTGGGTTTGGCTTCTTCGGCAGGCGGCGCGGCTTCTTCGACGGCGGCAGCAGGCGCGGGTGCGGGTGCTTCAACCGGGGCGGGTGCCTGTTCCGCGACAACGGGAGGCATTTCCTCGACGACGGGCTCGGGCGCAATTTCCACAACGGGGGCAAGTGGCGTCTCGGCGGCGGCTTCCTTTTTTACATAGGTGCGCTTCTTGCGTACTTCCACCTGAATCGTGCGTGACTTGCCCGTGCTGTCGGCTTTCTTGATTTCGCTGGTTTGCTTGCGAGTCAGGGTGATTTTGGTTTTGGGCTGATCCTCGGCGCCGTGCATTTTGCGCAGGTAGTCAAGCAGCTGGGTCTTGTCCGTTTCGGTAATGGCATCTTCGGCGGCAGTTTTATGGACGCCCGCCGCCTTGAGCTGCTCAAGCAGCAAATCAGGCGAAAGCTTCAGTTCTTTGGCGAATTTTTCAACATTCATGCGGCGGTTTCCATCCTAAAACTCTTGCACCAGGTTTTGTCTGTCAGGCAAACCAGGGTGCGCGTGCGGTCATGATGAGCTGCTTGGCGCGCTCTTCATCCATTTCAGTCATTTCCACCAGATCATCCACAGCCAGGTCGGCCAGATCCTCGGTGGTGTGTATGCCCTTGGCGGCCAGCAAGCGTGCGGTTTCCGGGTCCATGCCTTCCAGCGACAGCAAGTCGCCAGCCGAGGCTTCGACCTTTTCCTCGCCGGCAATGGCTGCGGTCAGCAAGGCATTGCGCGCGCGATTTCTGAGCTCGTTGATGATCTCCTCGTCAAATGCCTCGATTTCCTGCATTTCAGCCAGCGGGACATAGGCCACTTCTTCCAGGGTCGAGAAACCTTCGTCGACCAGAATCTGGGCAACTTCTTCGTCCACATCCAGATTTTCCATGAACAGGTCGCGGATGGTTTCGGTTTCCTTGGCTTTCTTGTTGGAAGCCTCTTCCTCGGTAATGATGTTGAGTTCCCAGCCAGTCAGCTCGGAAGCCAGACGCACGTTCTGTCCGTTGGAACCGATGGCCTTGCCCAGCTGATCCTCTTCCACCACTACGTCGATGCTGTGCTTGTCTTCGTCCACCACGATGCGGCTGACTTCGGCAGGCGCCAGCGCATTGATGACGAACTGGGCGGGATCCGGCGACCACAGGATGATGTCCACGCGCTCTCCCGCCAGTTCGTTGGTGACCGAGGTCACGCGTGAACCGCGCAGGCCGATACAGGTGCCGATGGGGTCGATGCGCTGGTCGTTGGATTTGACGGCAATTTTCGCGCGCAAACCGGGGTCGCGCGCGGCGGCCTTGATCTCGATCAGGCCTTCTTCGATTTCCGGCACTTCCAGTTCGAAGAGTTTCATGATGAATTCCGGCGCGGTGCGCGAAAGCACCAGTTGCGGGCCACGCCCGCCACGCTCGATTTTTGACAGGTAGGCGCGCACGCGATCGCCAACCCTCAAATTCTCGCGCGCAATCATCTGGTCGCGGTGCAGGAAGCCTTCAACACGGCCGGATTCGATAATGGCGTTGCCGCGATCCATGCGCTTGACCACGCCGGTGACCAGGTGCTCCTTCCGTTCCAGGAAGTCGTTGAGAATCTGCTCGCGCTCCGCGTCCCGTATTTTTTGCAGGATGACCTGTTTGGCGGCCTGCGCGCCGATACGGCCAAATTCCACTGCCTCCAGCGGCTCTTCGACGAAATCGCCTACTTCGATGTCCGGGTGGTCGTACTGAGCGTCCACCAGCAGGATCTGATTGTCCTCGGATTCGAGTTCCTGTTCGGTGACCACTTGCCAACGGCGGAAAGCTTCATAGTCGCCCGTTTCGCGATCGATTTCCACGCGAACATCAGCATCGCCCTTGACGCGCTTCTTGGTTGCGGAAGCCAAGGCCATTTCCAGGGCACCGAACACGATATCGGGGTCGACGTTCTTTTCACGCGCCAGGGCGTCCACCAGCATCAGCATTTCGCGGCTCATCGCCTAATCCTCCAGCTCAAAATCGGACTTCAAAATTCGGGTTTCAACCGCGCCGAATCCAGATTGTTCCAGTCCAGCGAAATAACGGTTCCTTCGACATCCAGCCGGATTTTGTTTTCCTCAAACCCCAGCAATCTGCCACTAAACTTTTTGCGGTTTTCCACGGGTATCCGCAATTTGATATTGACCGCATGGCCTGCAAAACGCACGAAATCCGCAGGTTTGCTCAGCGGCCGGTCCATTCCCGGCGAGGACACCTCTAGCCGGTCATAATCCACGTTTTCCACCGTAAACAGCCGCGTCAGGTGGTTACTCACGGCCACGCAATCGTCAATCGTGATGCCGCCCTGCGCCGGTGTGTCAGGTGAAATTTCCGCCGGCACATGACCTTCCGGCCGGTCGATAAACACGCGCAACAAACCGCGGCCGGCGCGTTCCCATGCCACCAGTTCATAGCCCATGCCGGTCAATGTGGTTTCAAGTAACGCGGGTAATTCCATTTCGGCGATACAAATAAAAAATGGGCGAACCGCCCATGCCATAAAAGCACTAAATTTAAAGCCTTCGAATTATAACTGCGATGGACTGGTTTTGCCAGTAGGAGCCTGATTTGGTGCCCGGAACCGGAATCGAACCGGTAAGGGCGTATTAGGCCCGGCGGATTTTAAGTCCGCTGTGTTTACCAATTTCACCACCCGGGCGCTGCGTTTTGATGCAAGGGAGCGGGAGCCGGGATTCTAACAGAGGGAAATGGAGGCGGGGGTCGGAATCGAACCGGCGTAGACGGCTTTGCAGGCCGCTGCATAACCACTTTGCTACCCCGCCTCTGGAAAGCGGTACTCAATCGTTTTGAAACTGAAAAGGGAAAGCATGTGCTTTCCCTTTTTACCTGGGGAAAGCGTTGCTTTCCTTGTGGAATCTGGAGCGGGAAACGAGGCTCGAACTCGCGACCTCAACCTTGGCAAGGTTGCGCTCTACCAACTGAGCTATTCCCGCGTAAGAGCCGCGCATTATGGTGAAACCGGTAAATCCTGTCAATATCCCGCGCTTATTGACGCAAGGCCTTGGCTGCCATGCCGAGGTAATAGGCCATCGAAATCAGCGTCAACAGGGCAGCGAGGTTGATTAGCAGATGACCGCTGGCCTGTGTTGGGAAACCTGCCAGCGGTTCCCAATAGAGAAGCAGCGAAATGGCGATCATCTGGAAAGCGGTCTTGAATTTGCCGATGAAACTTACCGCCACACTGCCCGATTTCCCGGCCTTGGCCATCCATTCGCGCAGCGCGGAAATGGCAATTTCCCGTCCGATGATAATCAGTGCCACACCGGGTGTGGTTCTTTCCAGGTCGACCAGCACGATCAGCGCGGCAGCCACCATGAGCTTGTCGGCAACGGGGTCGAGAAACGCACCAAAGGCCGAGGTCTGATTGAGCTTGCGGGCCAGGTAACCATCAAACCAGTCTGTGATGGCGGCTACCACGAAGAAAATTGTCGCCAGCAGGTTGGCGCTCATGCCCGAGAGCCAGGTGCCGGGCGCATAGAACACGCCAATGACCAGCGGAATGAGCAGGATGCGAAGCCAGGTGAGCAGGTTGGGTAAGTTAAGGGGCATCAGTGCAATGCATCGTAAATGCGTTGTGCCAATTCTCGACTGATGCCCGGGACTTCTGCAAGCGTTTCGACGCTGGCGCCTTTCACACCCTGCAAACCGCCAAACCTTTCCAGCATGGTTTTGCGCCGTGAAGGCCCAACGCCGGGTATGTCTTCCAGGGAGGAGTGCGTTCGCGCCTTGCCGCGCCGTGCGCGGTGGCCCGTGATGGCGAAGCGGTGGGCCTCGTCGCGTATGGTCTGGATCAAATGCAATGCCGGATCGTCAGGTTTGAGTTGCCGCGCGCGCGCATCGACAAATATCAGTTCCTCAAGACCGGCCTTGCGCTCAGGCCCCTTGGCAACACCGATTAGCTCGATATCGGAAATGCCCAGCTCGGCCATGACTTCCCGTGCGATATTGAGCTGGCCCGCGCCGCCGTCGATCAGGATCAAGTCCGGACGCTTGCCGTCGCCGCCCTCTTCCTGCTCTTGCAGCTTTTTGTATCGCCGGGGCAGCGCCTCGCGCATGGCGGCGTAGTCATCGCCGGGTGTGATGCCGCCGATGTTGTAGCGGCGGTATTCGCTGTTCTGCATTTTGCCCTGGTCGTAGACGACGCACGATGCCACGGTCGCCTCGCCCATGGTGTGCGAAATGTCGAAACATTCGATGCGCGAGAGCGCGGGCATGTCGAGCGTATCGCGCAGTGCGGTCAGGCGGGCTTCCTGACTGGCTGTCTGTGCCAGCTGCTGGCCGATGGCGACCTGCGCGCCTTTTTCAGCCATGGCAAGCCAGACCTTGCGTTCGCCCTGTGGGTTGCGCATGACCTGTATCTTTCGCCCGCCCTGACCGGCCAGCCACTCGACCAGTGTGCCGGTGTCGAATGTCTGATTGACAATGATCAGTGCGGGAATGGGTTTGTCCTGGTAATGCTGAGTGATGAATGCTTCCAGCACTTCAGGGCCGCTTACATCCTCGGTATTTTTCGGAAAGAAATGCCGGTCACCAAGATGCCGCCCTCCGCGCACCATGGCAAGCGATACGCACCAAAGTCCTTGCGCCTGCACTGCTGCGACCACATCCGCATCACGGTCTGATTCCCTATCAATGACCTGCTGCTCTCGAACCTTGGCCAGGTTCTGGATCTGGTTTCGGAATAATGCAGCCTGCTCGAATTCCAGCTTTTCAGCGGCCGCCTGCATTCGCGCCGTCAACTCATACAGGAGTTCGTCTTCCTTGCCTTCCAGAAACAGTACCGCGCGCTTCACGTCTGCTGCGTAATCTCCAGCATTGATGGCATTCACGCAGGGGCCGCTGCAGCGTTTGATCTGATACAGCAAACAGGGGCGGGAGCGGTTGGCGAAAACGGAATCCTCGCAAGTGCGAAGCCGGAACACGCGCTGCACCAGATTGACGGTTTCGCGTACCGCCCAGGCATTCGGGTAGGGGCCGAAGTAACGGCTTTTTTTATCCTGCGTGCCTCGGTAATACGCGATACGCGGCGAGACGTGTCCGGAAATCATTAAATAGGGATAGGACTTGTCGTCGCGGAAAAGGATGTTGTAGCGCGGATTGAGCGACTTGATGAGGTTGTTTTCCAGCAGCAGCGCCTCGGCCTCGGTCCGCGTGAGCGTGATGTCCACGCGGGCGATTTTTGCCACCATCAGCTGGATGCGTGGCGAGAGCCCGGTCTTGTTGAAGTAGCTGGAAACGCGTTTCTTGAGATCGCGCGCCTTGCCGACATACAGCACGGTTTCATCCGCGCCGATCATCCGGTAGACGCCGGGCAGATTGGGCAGCGAGGCAAGAAAGGCTTTGAGGTCGAAACTCACTCGTCCTCGTCGAGCAACACGCCGGCGATGGCCCAGTTCTCGTCAGGCAGTTCCTCGAACGAAATATAGGTGTAGCGCGCGGGTTTGTCGGCATGCCTTTCCAGTGTGGCAGTGACTTCCTCGGCGATTTTCTTTTTCTGGGCGCGCGTAAGTTTACCGGCAAGCTTGATGGATACGACGGGCATGGCTAGTTCTCCATATCATTTCTGATGCGCGCAAACACGGCGTGGAACATGTCTGTTGTCAGGCGACGGGTCTGGGTATTGTAGCGGGAGCAATGATAGGAATCGTACAGGCGCAGTGCGCCCTCACCCCTAGCCCCCCTCCCGGGGGGAGAGAGGAATAACGTATGCACCGCACCGTGGCCAAAGGGATGGGCCTTGGCTTTCAGGCCCAGCGCCATCAGCACGGCGGCATGGGCGACATTGCCCAGCGCAAGCACGGCGGTGCCGGGCTGGAGCGACGTCAACTCGGTTTTGAGATAGGCATTGCATTGTTTGATTTCAGCGGTTTCCGGCTTGTTGGCGGGCGGCAGGCATTTGACGGCGTTGGTGATGCGGCAGCCGATGAGTTCGAGGCCGTCACTGGCGGATTCTGAAACCGGCCGGTTGGCAAAACCGAATTTGTGCAGGGTTTCGTACAGCAGGATGCCGGCATGGTCGCCGGTAAAGGGCCGGCCGGTGCGATTGGCACCGTGCATGCCGGGTGCGAGGCCGACAATCAGCAGGCGTGGGTTGCTTGCGCCAAACGGGACAACGGGGCGCGCGTGGTAGGCCGGGTTTTCCTGCCGCACGTCTTCGAGAAATCCGGCCAGCCTTGGGCAGGCGCGGCAATCGAGCAAATCATTCATGGTGAGGGTGGAAGGCTACGGGCGTGCGTTCGACAACTTCGGGTTGCAGGGTGACATGGCCGATGCCGAAATCGTGATTGAGCACTTCGCGCGCCTCATTCAGTATGCGCGGCCAGGCTGACAGCTCGCGCAGGTTGAGATGCGCGGAAATGGCGACCTGGCCGGAAGCCAGCGTCCAGATGTGCAGATCATGCACGCGCATCACGCCTTCCAGCCCGGCCAGCCGCTTCCCGACTTCGTTCAGGCTGATGTTGCTGGGCACGCCTTCCATCAGCACATGAATGGTTTCGCGCAGCAGATTGAGCGTGGAAACCAGGATGAGCAGCGCCACAACAATCGAAAGAATGGGATCGATCGGTAGCCAGCCGGTCAGGCTGATGACGAGGCCCGCCGTGAGCGCTGCGATGGAACCCAATGCATCGCCGATGACATGCACGAGCGCGGCGCGGCGATTAAGGCTGTCCTCGCCGCGCGTGAGCAGCCAGCCCACACCCAGGTTGATCAGCAGGCCAATCAGCGCGACCAGCATGACTGCGGAACCATTGACAGGCCTAGGGTGCTGGTAGCGGTCGATGGCTTCGTAGGCAATGCCGGCGACGATGGCCAGCATGAACAGGCTGTTGACCAGCGCGGCAAGAATTTCCAGACGGGCCAGGCCGTAGGAATGCCGCTCCGAGGGCGGCTTTTGCGCCAGCCATGCGGCCGCGCCCGCCAGCAGCAGGGAAAGGCTGTCGGTGAACATGTGGCCGGCATCGGAGAGCAGGGCGAGCGAACCCGACCACCAGCCCGTGATGGCCTCGACGACGGCAAAGCACAGCGTCAGCAGCAACGCCCAGCCATAGGCGTGGTGCTCGTGCCCGGCGTGGGCATGCGGTTTGTTATGGTCGGTGCCGTGGTGTTCGAAGTGCGTGTGCGCCACGGTTGTTAACGTGTCTCGCAGGGGGATTTGACATGCGCCTGTGTCGGATCGGCCAGGGCCAGGTTGGCGTTTTCGAGTCCCAGGCTGGCAATGGCATGGCGCGCGCGCGTGTAGGCAGTCTGTTCCAGCAGCGCGGTCATGGACAGGGGATGGGGTTCGCCGTGCAGGCGGGCCAGCCGGGCGCGGCTGGCGGGTGGCCAGTCGAAGTCGAGCCTGGCCAGCACTTCGTCCGCCAGGTCGCACCGGTTGCAGATCAGCGCCATGTCGCATCCGGCGGCCAGTGCAGCTTGGGTACGCGCGGTGATGTCGCCCGCCACCGAGGCGCCTTCCATGGTCAGGTCATCGCTGAAAATCATGCCGGTGAAGCCCAGCTCACCGCGCAGCACGGTGTGCAGCCAGAATCGCGAGAATCCGGCTGGCGCGGCATCGGCCTTGGGATAGATCACGTGAGCCGGCATGATGGCTGGCAAGCCCATGTCGATCAGCGCCTTGAAGGGCAGCAGGTCGTTGAAGGCGATGTCCGCATAATCACGCTCATCGACGGGAATGGCGACATGCGAATCGGCGGCGATATGGCCATGACCGGGGAAATGCTTGCCACAGGCGGCCATGCCCGTGTCTTTCATGCCCAGCATGAGCGCATGGGAAAGATCGATGACAGTTTGCGGATCGTGATGGAAGGCGCGGTCGCGGATGACCGACGACACGCCATAGTCGAGATCGAGCACCGGCGCAAAGCTCAAGTCCACGCCGTGCGCGCGCAATTCCGCCGCCAGCACATAGCCGGTTTCACGGGCCAGGGTTTTGGCCTGGTGCGGATGCTCGTCATGAATCTTGCCCAGCACGCCCATGGCCGGCAGGCGGGTAAAGCCGTCGCGGAAGCGCTGGACACGGCCGCCTTCATGATCCACCGCGATCAGCAGCGGCGGAGATTTCAGCGCGTGAATATCCGCAGTGAGTTTTTCCAGCTGGGCAGGGTTTTCATAATTGCGCGTGAACAGGATCACACCGCCCACCAGTGGATGGGAAAGACGCTGACGATCGTCGTCCGTCAGTTCCTTGCCGGGCAGGTCCAGCATCAGCGGACCCAGTGTCATGCTTGCACGACTTTCAATATTCCTGGCGTCATGATTTCTCCAGCACCACAAAAGCGATCACGTGTTCGTGTTCATCGCTGATTGAGAGATGGTATGCCGCGATATTTTCCTTCGCCAGCCAGGTTTCCATTTCGTCACTGAACTTGAAACACGGCTGCCCGAGCGTGCTGTGGCGGATGGCAATGTTCCGCAGCGTGATCGGGTGGCGCAGGCCGGTGCCGGCGGCCTTGGCCAAGGCTTCCTTGGCGGCGAAGCGCTTGGCGAGAAATCTCGCCGGTTCGGCGCTGGCAAAGAAATCGGCATGCTCACCCGGCGCCAGGATGCGGTCGGCGTAGTGTTCGCCATAACGCACCAGACCCTGCTCAAGGCGGGCAATTTCCACCAGATCAACCCCAATGCCGTAAATCATGGCGATACTTTAACGTTTAATCCCATGACGCGGATAGCCTTGGCGAACTGTTCCAGCCATTCCACGGGGAGCGGGGAAAGTCTGGGTGTAGCTGGCTGCTGTGAAGGGCGGGCCAGGCCGTACAGCAACACGCCTTTTATGGGAACGTTCTTGCTCGCCAGTTGCCGCAGTGTTTCGAGATAGGCGCTTTGTTCCTCGCTGGATGGCGCCTCGCCATCCAGCGCAAACATGCAGGTCTGAATCCATGTCGGGCAGAGCCGGGCGGTGGCTTCAAGACGTTCGACATGTTTTTGCGGCGAGATGCGGGTCTGGTTGATGCGGCGCAATCCCTGGCTTGTTGCGCTGTCCAGCTTGAACCAGATTTCACCGTTCAGCGTGGCCATTTTCCTCAGGCCTTCCTGCACGCGCGGGCGATCAATCAGGCTGCCGTTGGTGATGAGCACCAGCTTGATTTTGCCGACGAGATTGAAATCCTGCATCACTTTGCCAATCAGCTCGACTACCTGCGGGAATTCCTTTGCGCTGGTGGGCTCGCCGTTGCCGGAAAGAGCGATGTCGTTCAGGCGCCGTGCATCTTCCGGCACGCGCATCTGCATGAAATCGCCCTGCACAATGTCTGCAAGCATTGCGCGCAATTCGGTTTCCAGTTTCGCCAGATCAATCGTCGGCGCCGTACCGCGCGTGAGATCGGGCACCTGACAGTAAATGCACGCCCAGTTGCAGGCATTGTTGGGGTTGAGATTGATGCCCACCGAAACCCCGCCCGCGCGTCGTGAGACGACAGGATAGACATAGGTCATTCCTTCGGTATCGCGATCATGATTGATGGTGGAAAGCAGGTCGGTCACGGAGACGCCTTAGCGTGGCACGATCAGGTTGAATAACTCATCGGCCTGAACTGGATCGAGCTGCCGCAAGCTCATTATCGCTTGCACAGCCGCGGTGGTATTGCCGGACAAGTAGTAGGCTATTGCGAGGTTGTTCCAGGCGCTGGCATATTCCGGGTCGATGCGCAACGCCTGGTGGTAGGCGGCGATGGCGTCGTCGTGGCGTTTGAGGCTGGCGTAGGTGAGTCCCAGGTTGTACCAGGCTTTGGCATCTTCCGGGTTGATGCGCAGCGCCTGGCGGTAGGCGGTGATGGCGTCGTCGTAACGTTTGAGGTCGGCGTAGGTGCTCCCCAGGTTGCCCCAGGCGTTGGCATATTCCGGGTTGATGCGCAGCGCCTGGTGGTAGGCGGCGATGGCATCGTCGTAACGTTTGAGGTCGGCGTAGTTGTTCCCCAGGTTGTTCCAGACATAGGTAAATTCCGGGTTGATGCGCAGCCCCTGGCGGTAGGCGGCAATGGCTTGGTCAAGCTGGTTCAGGTTTTCTTGGGCACGACCTATCCCAAACCAGGCCCCTGCATTTTTTGGTTCGGCTTTGATCCATTGCGTGCCCCAGTCCAGAAGCCTTGACCAATCTTTTTTTTCTTCCAGCGCGGCGGCGTGGGTTAACCAGTCAATCTGGCTACGCTGAGTGTTAGCAGTTTTCTTGCCAGGCTTGATGCCGTTAAGCCATTCCACCGGCATGGCGAAGTTGAGACTTTGGCCGTCCGCGATGTAGAGGGTGGTGAAGCCGACCAGGCGGCCCTCGCTGTCGAACAAGCCCCCACCGCTGGAGCCATGGGAAATGGCGGCGGTGGTCTGGATCAGCGGCGGGTTGCCGCCGCGCAATGCCGAGACAATGCCATCGGAGAGCGACAGTTCCAGCCCCTGTGGGGCTCCGACCGCGTAAACCGGCTCGCCGACCTTGAGGGCTACCGCCTTGCCGAGTTGCGCGGGGGTGCCGGTGAGCTTGTCCGTTTGCAGCAAGCAGATGTCCTTATCCTCGTCACCCGCGAAAAGCGTGGCGGGAACTAAGCTTTTGCCTCGGCCGACTTGAAAGCTGAAGCCGTCCTTGACCACATGACAGTTGGTGGCGATTTTTCCAGAGGGTAGCAATACACCACTTCCCTGGCTGAGCACTTCACCTTTTGAATCCTGAGTCTTGATGACGACAACGCTGTCTTTGACTTTATCGAAGACCTGGCTGGGAGTGAGTGCGAGAGCGCTCAACGGCAAACCAGGAAGTAGCAGAGTGAATAGGGCGAGGCGGGCCGGGAAGTTCATGTTGGGCATCCTTGAAATTTTGCAGTGAGAATCAGGCCGCCCGGCGGTCATCGCCGGCTTGGTAGGGCTGGATCAGCACATCGGCGGGAAGATTCAATCCGGCGGACAGGCGTCGAATCATTTCCAGCGATAGCGGGCGCACGCGATTGAGGATTTCCGCCACCCGGGCGCGGCTGCCGAGGTAGGGTTCCAAATCCTTGCGCGTAAGCCCGCGCGCTTCCATGACGTGTGTCAGGAAGCTGATCGGGTCGGGGTCGGGAATCGGATGATGACGGGCCTCGTAATCCTGGATGAGCAATACCAGCACTTCCAGGCGGTCGGCCTCGGCGCTTTTTGCAGGGGCATCCCACAGGGTCTCCACTTCGCTGAGCGCTTCCTTGTATTCCGATTTGGTGCGGATGGGTTTCAGTGTCATGGTGCGTCCTCAAATGATGCTGGCGTCGATGCGGTCATATTCCGCATGAGTGCCGACAAAACGTATGTACATCATGCCCCGGTTGTAGTGAAGCGGTCTAGACCGAATAATTGTGAGTTAACCGATAAGCCCTTGTTACTGTTGTGGTTTGCTATATGTACTGCGTAAGATGCCGCCCGAATTAAATCAGCTACGTCTCAGGCTGCTGCTTCGCGCTGGCCTTTGATGCGGTGATCTTCTTCGTGGAGTGAACCGCGAGGACGTTGCACACGAACCGGATACCACTCCAGCGAGCACTGAGCGCGGTTACGAGGTATTGAACGACGAACAGGCCTGCCGCAAGCCACGGTGCAGGAGACTCGGCGCGCACGACGAGCAGTGCCGCAGGCACGAGGACGACCAGCGCCAGCGACATGACCGCCATATCGCGATACATCAAGAACAACTTGTGTGCCTCGGCCACTTCGGGTTCGTTCGAAACCTGCTTGTAGAGCTTGTACCACTTGGCGTTCTGCTCGGTCGAATCAGTGGGCAGTGTGCCGACGTTCTTCTTCAACGCCGCCATGTCGATACGCGGGTCAGCAGGGCCGTACTTCGTGAATGCTTCGGTTCCGGGCAGCACGCCGAGCGGCTTCCAATAAACGAGCGCCGACTTCACGTTATGCGGCAACACATTGACGATGAGCAGCACGACGACCGGCATCACCGTTGTGGTCAACACACGCCCGATGCCTACCTGCGTGAGCGATGCGCCCTTGACGAGTTCCGGAGCGACGAAGAACAGCACGGCAAGCACGTCGGCAACGGCCAGCAGGACGAGCCACTTCATGTTGAGCGACTTCAGGGAGCGTTCGCCGTTACTCTTCATCCCATGTGCTCCGTCGTGATGGTGTAGCTGTCGTTATCGACGGTGAATTGAATCCAGCCATCGCGCCGTGTGGTCAGCACATGCCGATCCTTCATAGTGGTACGGACTCGGATGCCTTGATCGCGCACGACCTTGCGATAGTCCGGCACCATCTTCTGCGTCTCATGCTCAATGGGCTTGTCAGAGATGACCACAGCGCTCGGCGTGAAGTAGTCGAAGATGTCCGCGCAATAGCCGCTTTCGCGCCCATGGTGGGAAGCGACCAGAACATCAGTGCCGATAAGCTCGGCGCGGAAGTCCGTGCGCTGAAGCAGCGTCTGCCAACCTGCCTTCTCCAGATCACCGGGGAACAGGATCTTGAAGTTGGCGTACTTGATGAAGATGACCAGACTGAGGTTGTTCGTATCGGTGAAGGCCGGATACGGGCTCCAGAACGCGGTCGCCGTAATACCACCCATGTGCAGATTGAAGGGTTCGTCAACAGGCAAGTTGAACGTGGAGCACGCCGAGACGTACCGCTCAGCATCAGTACTCAGTGGGCCGCTTTGGCGCTTGATTTGGCGCATCTGCTCACCAGTGTAACTCGGGTTTCGGAAGAGCACGGGGGTATAGATACCCGCATCCCACAGCCCTTGCAGATCGCTCATGTGGTCTTGGTCGGCATTGGTGATGAACAGATAGTCGAGCCTGTTCCTTCCAAGGGCTTTTGTGATGTAGGTGCTGGGTCGCCAGTCGTCAGCGGAACCGGAATCAATCATCGCAAGACGGCCCGCGTACTGGCCGAGGATGTGCTGCACCATGGCGCAAGCGCCGTGCTGCACATCCCAAATGACAAGCCGCATCTCCCCCTGCAAGGCCATACGTTCCCCGATTCCCCAGTTCAACCAACGATATATGAGGATGCCTTGCCGATGTTCAAGGTCGCCTGCTACCGGCATCGCAGCGTGTTGTTTACGGTGTGCTTACGGGGTGCAAACCCACCGCCAACAAGAAAGCCCCAACTGGCGGGGCTTTTTGTCGATTACGGCAAGCGCTTTGCATATTGATTGAGCTACGCTAAGTGCTTGTTTTTACTGGCGGAAGCGGTGAGATTCGAACTCACGAGAGGCGTAAACCTCTGCCGGTTTTCAAGACCGGTGCATTCAACCACTCTGCCACGCTTCCAAAATATTGCCGGGATATTTCCCATGCCGGTTTTAGTTCCGGCCGGGCTACCGCCCTTAACCTGCTGTGCAGGTTGCCTGCACTAGCGCAGTCGCTTCGCTCCTTGGCGCCAAGACCGGTGCATTCAACCACTCTGCCACGCTTCCAGATCGAAGGCGGCATTTTAGGGCCTCGCGTCCGGATAGTCGAATGAATGTGAATTCGACACTCGACAATATCCTTGACGGAAAGCTGACGCGCTCCGGACGCTGTATCAAACGGTTATGATTTTAACCTGTTGAAATATAAGCATTTGTTTGGTGATTCCCGGCAAGGTACGGATGTTGCAAGAAATCGGGCAACGACTTTTACTTTGGATTGAGATATGTCCGAACTTTTCGGGATGATCAAGAAGCTGGCCAGCAAGCCTGTCAATACCCAGACCTCGCCATTTTCAACCGTGAGAACGGCGCGTCACTGGCTGGAAAGCGTGCCCAAAACCTCCGACTACGATTCTCACCATGCCATGGTGGAGGGTCTGGAACGGTTTAACGCGGATACGCGTGGCGATGTGATCAATCGCATCAAGGTGCTGCGTGTCATGGAAGAAACCGGGTTGCCCTTTCAGGCAAGAATTGTTGATCAGTATCTGCGCAACCAGGATGCGTTGAAGTTTGCCAAGCAGTCCTTATGGCGCGAGAGTCAGATGTTCTGGAACCAGATGTCGGCCGCGTATTTGCATTTGTTCAAGCAGACCATCAAGGGCGCGGAAAAGGAAAAGCTCAAGCCATGGCTGGCGGAAATTACCCTAAAAAGCCTGCATTACACGGCCTTGTGCATCCGCTGGGAATACTATCGCGGCCAGCGCCCTTCAGGCCTGATCTGGCGGCGCATGCACAAGATTTACCGCATGGCGGAGATATCCGGGGTCGCGCTGACTGAGATGGAGTTTGGAAAGGGATCCACCTCCTGCGCGCGCGAATATATGCTGGCCCTGATTCTGGAATTGGCAAATCCACCGGGGTTTAAGCCCCGCGAGATTCACCTGGTGTCGCAGATGCTGGAAGCAATCAGCCCGCTGCCGGTTCCTGAAATCAAGCTGCGCAGAAATCAGCACACGCACTGCGTGGACATGTCCGCCCCCATGGGCGCGGAAAAGCTGGAGGACCGCTGGATACACGGCAGACGCCTGCGTTATCTCGATTTGAACGAGGTGATTCAGACGATTGAACAACGCGCATCATTGGTTGCCAATGCACAGGAAAGTCTTTTGTTCCATCAATTTGCCCGGGTCATTGATCGTGGCGGTATCCGCCGCGATGGCGCCCGCACGCCACGTACCGGCGAGACATGGGCGGCGGAGGGGCTGGAGTCGGTATTAACCGCTCTGGCTTACAACGAAAAGAATCAACCGGAATTGTCGGCATGGTCTTTGCGAGACGAAAGCCGCGAAGGTTTGGGTTTTGTGATTCAGGGAGAGAAATCCTTGCCTGTAGGCCGGCTGGCGGTAGTCAGCTATCAGCCGGGTGAGGATGCGTGGAAACTGCTGGCGGTCCGCTGGGTACAGCATGAAAATGGCCAAACCCTGATTGGCGCGCAGTGCCTTAGCCGTCACCCCAAGCTGGTGGTGGTGGAGGCTGATCCGGCACGTTCGGATTTTTCTCCATCCGGCGAGACGGGAATATTTGTCCCCCTGGCGGATACCAGCCAGGGCATGGTCAGCAACCTGCTGTTGCCCGTTGGCGCCTATTCTCCTGGCGCCGAGATAAGCATGCGCGACGATACGGTTACCTACCGCCTGCGTCTTGGGGAAATTTCAGAGACTCACGAAGAAGACTGGGTCCGCGTCAGCTTCGATGTGCTTTCGCGGGAGGTGGCAACGCCGCTTGCTGCCTGAAGCCAGGCGCAAATTCAGTGGGTATCCTTTTTTCGGCTGATCTGGATCGGCTGCGATGACTGTGGCTGATCGGGATAAACCGGTTGCGACTGGCTTAGTCCGAGCGCCTCGCCCAATTCGCGTTCGCGCGCGGCGATCAATTCAAAGCATGACTTGATCTGATTGACGGTTTCATCGGAAAGGAATCCGGACGTGCCGGGGCGCGGCGTGGCATCGCGCACGACGCTGGCCAGGGTTTTGCGCATGGCCCGCAGGATGCGCTGCTCCACGCTCATTTCCTTTGCCGCTAGTTCTTTCAGTTGTTCTTCGGTCATGACTGGGTCCTTGAAATAATTCAAACCACCATCGCGGTGAGTTTGGAAGCTGGGAAACTCGCCGCGAGAAGTTTGTCTCGCGCGGGTGCGATAGAGGATTCCGGCCCCGCCAGATAGATATCCAGGTGGCGGGCTTTGGGGAAGCTTTTCAGCAGGGCTTCCACAACCCGTGCGGCGGACTCGTCTTCGGATTTCGAGTCGGCGAGCGAGACCGGCAAATAGTGGAAATTTTCCAGTGCGTCGTCCCAGGCGCGGCACAGGTTGGACATGTAATGGCCGTCAACCGTTGACGCCCCCCAAACCAGAATCATGTCCTCGGCGGATTCCCGCGCCATGCTGTGTTCGAGCAGGCTCTTGAGCGGCGCGTAGCCCCGGTCGAAGGCAATGAACATCACGCCATTCTGCGAATCTTCGTCGAAAAGGTAATCGCCCCAGGGGCCGTACACGGTGATGTTTTCGCCGGGTTTGAGTCCGTTCCAGACCTTCTCGCCGAAAGCGCCACCCAGTCCGCGCTGAATATGGAATTGCAGATCGCGGTCATTGCAAGGACAGCTGGCAATGGGAAATTCGCCGGAGCCGGCTTCGACATGCCCCAGCGTGACGCTCTGGCCAGCCAGAAAACGCAACCGGTGCGTGCGTGGCGTTTGCAGATGCAGCATCATCATGTCCTGGCTAAGCGGTGTGACCGCTTTCACCCGGGCGCTGATCTGCTGTTTGGGAATGTCGTTGGCCGAGGTGGCCTCCAGGGCTTCAAGCGCAACGTCGCTTACAGCGGTATGGCAGCACATCAGGGTATAGCCCTGCTGTTTCTCAGGGTCGGAAAGCACATAATCGAAATGCCGGACTTTCATGACCTGCCCGGATATGACGCGCGCCCTGCACATCCCGCAGTTGCCGCTGCTGCATCCATAATTGAGCGCAAGCCCGGCTTTCAGCGCCGCTTCGAGCAGCGTGTCGTTACCCTCAACAAAGAAATCCCGGCCGGAGGGTTGCAGGGTGACGTGTGCGGACATGACCTTGAGCATAGCATCCATCACATCAAGGGTATCCGGCTTTTTGTCCTCGCCAAGGACGTGACGCAGTTCATGCTCCAGCCACTCGTCCAGTTGTCCGAGGGCAATGCGCGCTTCGGGCTGGCCGCCGCCCAGTTCGTGAATCTTGTCCTGCAGACCGACTACCAGAGTGTGGTAATGCTGGAGATGCTGTTTGATGTCGTTGAGTTCGAGGCTTTGCTCGAACAGCCGTTCCGCCAGTACTTCTTTTGCCGGCAGGGTGCGGTCCATCACCCGCCGGCGGAAAGCGTCCTGCTTGATTTTCTGGGTGCGCTCGAAAAGACCGCTGTCTTCCAGTTGAAGGTCGGGGTAGAGCTGCAGCAGTTCTTCCGAAGTAATCGTTCCGTCAAAGGAATGCAGCCCGCCATCCTTGATGCGCTTTTGCAGCGCGGCGCGGGAAACGCCAAGGATCCTGGCGGCGCGGGAGATGGCAAGTTGCTGTGACATGAAAGCCTGGACGGATCGAGTTTTCTTATCTTGTGCCGAGATTCCGCAGCATGCAAGCGTATCAGGTGTTGCTGATACGGTCGTAATACCTGGCCCGGTACATGATGCGTTTCTGTTCGGCGGTATCAACGAATCCTGTCCGGTCATGCAACACGTTATTGCAGATCAAACCCATTCCGGCTTCCATCCGATGCCGGAATGTCCAGGGCAGCTCCCGCGCCAGCAGTTTTTCGATGGCGGCAACCGCTGCCTGGGTGGCGTCATCCTGCTTCCAGGCTATGGAACGGGTGCGGGCGGTATAACGCATGTGCAACTGTCCGCCGGGCAGCGTGGAAAATACCGGGCCGGTTTCAGTGTCGCGCGCGATGCCATTTTCGTCCATGCGAGGCGGGATGGACATGGCGTCTTCCTGCATGAGCGCACGGATGTGATCAGGGTTTTCATCTCGCAGCAGCAGATACAGAATTTCGTGGTCCAGCAGGTCATTGATGCCGCCTTCCGCGGCGGGCGCGGCGCAATGCAGCATCATGCCCAGAATCCAGCGGTCGGGCGGATTATAGTAACCGTCGGTATGCCAGCGGATCGGGCGATCAGTGTAGGGGATGAACTCGCCTTTTTTCTCGCCGTTCTCGGCAACGGTCAGCGTGGTGATGTCGTCCTCGTCCGCCATCAGATTTGCGTCCAGGCGCTCCAGCCCGAACTGCCTTCCCATCAGGCGGGGAATATCCTTGTCCTGGCCCAGATCGGGGCCGGCGTAAACCGCCATGTTGGTCTTGCGGCAGCGCTCCAGCAGCGCAGCGTGTTCGGCGGGCGTGAGTGATTTGGGGTTGGCGACTTCCACCACCAGATATTCCACTGTTTGTGGATAGCCACGCAGTTTGGCATCACGCCAGGCAGCGTAAGCCGGATTATCCGGGTGGAAAGGACTGTCGGGATGTATCACTCAGCCACCGTGCTTCGGGTAAAACGCTTCGACCTGTTTCTTGATGGGGCCGAGGAAAGCAGGCGCTTCGATCTCGATGATCTGGTCGGCAATCCATGACTGGTCACGTGCTTCCATGACCTCGCGGATGCATCCGGCCAGATAGCGTTTAACGGGAAAGCCCGGGTTTTCCGGATCGAAATCGAACGTGGCGTAATCGTTCCAGCGCCGGTTGAATTTGTCGAGGATGGCTTCGACGTAGGGATGGCCGGGGTCATTCATTACGTCATGAATGTTGGACTCCAGAATTTCCGCCATTTTCACGCCCAGCGCGCCAATGAGTTCGGCACGCTCCTCGTCGTCGATGCGGCCATGCACCATGCGGTCGACAATCTGCACCATGTAGGCAATCAATTCCGCCAGCAGTGTAAAACCCCGTTGCGGCGTGATGATGTCGTAATCCGCGTTGGAAAGGTTGATCACGGCCTTGTCGGCAAGTTTCCACAGCGTGATGGCAAAGGCGGATGCCTGTTCCTGCGGGCCGCGGGGGTCGTCGCCTTCGCGGAACCAGGTGGTTTTGACGCGTATGCCGCTCATTTCATTCTCCTGTTGCGACTGGGCGAGATGGGTCGGTGATCCATTCGCTCCACGAACCGGGGTAAAGACGCGAGCCCGACAGGCCGGCGGCCTCCATGGCCAGAATGTTGTGACAGGCGGTGACGCCCGAGCCGCATAGGTGGATGACCTGATGCGGCGCCGCGCCTTTCAGCAGGGCCTGATAGTTTTCGCGCAAGGCTTCGGGTGCGAGAAAAGTGCCATCAAAGTCGAGGTTTTCCTCGAAAGGCCAGTTGATGCTGCCCGGGACATGGCCCGCGATGGGATCGAAGGGTTCATATTCGCCGGAAAAACGCCGGTCAGGGCGTGCATCCAGCAGGCGCGATTTTTTGTCGGCAAGCGATTCCACGACTTCTTCCACCGAGGCCCACTGGCTGCGCTCGGGCAGGCAGGCACAGGATGCGCTGTGAACATCGACCGGCGCTTCCTTGGCGATGGGGCGTTTTTCCCGCTGCCACTTCGGGTAGCCGCCATCGAGCAGGGCGACATCGGGATGCCCCAGCCAGCGCAGCAGCCACCACATGCGCGCCGCCATGGAACCATAACTGTCGTCATACACCACGACCTGGCGATTGACGCCCACGCCCCAACGGCAAAGCTTTTCAGTCAGCACCCTGGGCTCGGGCATTGGGTGGCGTCCGGTCCCTGAACCAACAGTGCCTGACAGATCCTCTTCAAGATGCACATACCGCGCGCCCGGAATATGACCTTCCTCATAAGCGCGCCGGCCGCCTTCCGGATCGGTCAGGGTGAACCGGCAGTCAAAGACGATCCAGTTGGGATTGCCCAACTGTGCGGCCAGTTCCTGAGTGGAGATCAGTGTCGTGTAGCTCATCGTGTGCGGTCAGCCTGAAAAAAATCGCCCGCCACCATGACTCAATGGCGGCGGGCGATGGGATGCGGTCACTTCTGCCTGATCAGTAACCGCCCTTGCCATAGGGCTTGGGCAAGCCGGCGATGCGCACGGCCTGGCGGGCAGGCTGGTTGGGGAACAGCGTGTAAAGCAGGGTTTTCCAGTCCTTGCTGTCGTCTTCTTCTTTCAGGGCGATCAGCATGTTGCGGAAATTGGGGGTATGTCCTTCGCTCTTGTACTGGTCACGCAGCCAGCGGATCACAAACCAGTGATCGTCGGTCAGGGTGATTTTTTCGCGCTCGGCCAGAATCGAGCAGATTTCATCGTCGTAAACAGGTTCCAGCAAAAAGTCCTCTTCGCCGGTTTCCAGTTCTTCGCCGTTGTACATGACTCCCATGTTTAACACTCCTGTTAGTTTGGTTGAACAAAAATTAAACCGCGTCGATCGCGCCGACGGCGGTAATGGATTTGTGGGGGATAAATATCCCGCATCCCAGTTTACGGTGCAAGCCCAATCCCTGCTGTTGCACCCGGATGGCATGCTCGATCGGCAGGCCATGCAGCATCAGGCTGTAACCAGTGGCTATTTTCTCACCATCGAAGAATTTTTGGGGCTTGCCGCAAATAAACCGGCTGTTGATATTCATGCTGTCCAGCTGGCCAATAATGTCCTTGGTAAAGCTTTTCTCGTCTTCACTGCCTGTGCAGACAGTGTGCGCATACAGGGGGGTATGCTGGGTGAGCGGCTTGAGTTTGCTGGCGCCGAGGGAAAGCGTATGGCCGCTGACTACAAATGCGTGGCCGGACAGTTGCGCCAGATCATTCAGGCGTGCGGCGGGGCTGCGCAAGACAAGCTTGGCGCGATGGTTCAGGATCATTTCCCCGCCGCCAGTATGTATGCCAAGGACAGGGTGGATGCCGATGGTTTCATCATCAGCCAGCCAGGGGGCGAGCGTGAGCAGCCCCTGATACAGCGTCCAGGCATGGTCCATGGGCAATGCATCGCCCTTCAGTTCAAACTGAATATCTGACACGGCGGAGACATCAATATCCTTGGCTTCCGCATGGTCTTCATAGAGCCAGCCTATTTTGATTCTCCTTCGCCCTCGGGGCCTGTTTGCCCCTCATGCTGTTTTGCCCAGTCGAGCATGGCTTGCCCCCAGCGTTTCGCGGTAAGCGGATCAATATCAAAGATGGTGAAGCGCTTGATCTCGCGGATGCGGACTCTCAGCGTGACATAGTCGGCGCGGTGGCTCACATGCTGGAGCTCGATTTCCTGCCGGTATGGCGAAGCTGTGAATTTGTCCAGGCTGGAAATTCCGGTTTCATCCATGATTGTGTTCAGGTGACCTGTTTTTTGTTTTAAGAATTAAGTTTTAAGAAAATGAATGGAAACAAGCAGGTAAAACAAGACGCTACATTACAGAGCATCTCGCCCAAGGGCTTTGGCCCCATTCAATATTGTTATCAAACCCTAGAATTCAATAACAGAGAGTGCTAATATTTTTCTTTTCCGGATTTTGGCAGTTCTTGCATCAACTGGAAACAGCCGGAAGGGGAAGTTGCATATAACCCATTTGGGTAGGTTTTATTAACCCATCCTGATGATGGTGTCCCTGGAAACGAGGGGGTTACTATTGTCGTTGCGGTTATGTAGGGCAGTTGCTTGCGGTTTTTTTGCGGGCAATCGGGCATTGATCCCGCCTGATTCGGTGTAACGAAGCTGTTCTGAAATCGTAAATTCACATGTGAGTTTTAACTGATTTGAATTCTGAAATGGAGAGTTAACATGGCAAAGAAAATGTACGATACGCCCATGCTCGACCAGCTGGAAAGCGGCCCCTGGCCCAGCTTTGTAACCGGTCTCAAGCGTCTGGCCAAGGACAACGACATGATGGTTGATCTGCTGGGTCAGCTGGAAGCGTCTTACAGGAACAAGAAAGGTTACTGGAAGGGCGGCACGGTCGGTGTGTTTGGGTATGGCGGCGGCGTGATTCCCCGTTTCACCGAGCTCAAGGATGAAAACGAAAAGCCTGTCTTCCCTGATGCGGCCGAATTCCATACCCTGCGCATCCAGCCGCCTGCTGGCATGCACTACGATACCAAGACCCTGCGCTGGATGTGCGACGTGTGGGAAAAGCACGGCTCAGGCCTGATTGCTTTCCACGGCCAGTCCGGCGACATCATGTTCCAGGGCATCAAGACCGAGAACGTGCAGCCTGCGTTTGATGAGTTGAACGAGGCTGGTTTCGACATGGGAGGCGCCGGCCCCGCGCTGCGTACATCCATGTCCTGTGTTGGCGCGGCTCGCTGCGAAATGTCCTGCTATGACGAAGCTCGCGCCCTGCGCACCGTCATCAACAACAACCTGGACGACATGCACCGCCCGGCCCTGCCGTACAAGTTCAAGTTCAAGTTCTCCGGTTGCGGCAATGATTGCGTGAACGCCATCCAGCGTTCCGACATGGCCACCATCGGCACCTGGCGCGACAACATGCAGGTGAACGAAGAGCTGGTGAAAGCCTGGGTTGCCAAGAACGGCAAGGGCGAACTGGTCAACCAGGTCATCAACATGTGCCCGAGCAAGGCGCTATCGCTGAAGAAAATCGGCGCCGAGAGCAAGGCCGACGGCGTGGTGGCCGTGAAAGTCGATGCCGAGGATTGCATGGAAATCGACAACCACAACTGCGTGCGCTGCATGCACTGCCTGAACGTCATCCCCGGCGGTCTGCTGCCCGGCAAGGACAAGGGTGTGACCATTCTGGTCGGCGGCAAGAGCGTGCTGAAAATTGGCGCCACCATGGGCACCGTGGTCGTTCCGTTCATGAAGCTGGAATCCGATGAGGACTTCGAGAAGCTGGGCGAAATGGCCCGCAACATTCTCGACTTCTTTGCCGAAAATGCGCTGGAGCACGAGCGTACCGGCGAGATGATCGACCGTATCGGCTTGGTCAACTTTCTGGAAGGCATCGGCCTGGAAATCGATCCCAACATGATCGCCCAGCCGCGCAATAATCCCTACATTCGCATGGACGGTTGGGATGAGGAAGTAGCCAAGTGGGAAGAGCGCAAGAGCGCCTAATCGGCGGCTACAAGCAATAGAGCCTTATGGGCGGGCGCCCATAAGGCAGTTTTAAACTCTGGAGGTTATGAACATGGCTGATATGCGTCCCCCGATCGAAAGCGGCGCGCCCGACCCGATGCCCTACATGCATCCGGTCATGAAGAAAAACTATGGCAAGTGGGTATTCCACTCCCATCCCAAGCCGGGTGTCCTGTATCACCGCGCCGAAAGCGGCGATGCGATCTGGACCGTCAAGGCAGGCACCCAGCGCCAGATGGATACCTACACCATCCGCCAGCTGTCGGACATTGCCGACAAGTACGGCGACGGCTACGTGCGCTTCACCGCGCGTTCCAACATCGAATATATGGTGGCTGACGAGGCCAAGGTCGAACCCCTGATCAAGGCGCTGAACGATGCGGGCTACCCCATTGGCGGCACCGCCAACTCCGTGTCCATGATCGCCCACACCCAAGGCTTCCTGCATTGCGATATTCCTGGTACCGACGCTTCCGGCGTGGTGAAGGCGCTGATGGATGAGCTCTACGACGAATTCATCAAATGCGAAATGCCCAACCGCGTGAAGCTGTCCACCTCCTGCTGCGAGATCAATTGCGGCGGTCAGGCTGACATTGCGATCATCATGCAGCACACCAAGCCGCCCAAGATCAACCACGATCTGGTGGCCAACGTTTGCGAACGCCCGGCTGTGGTGGCCCGTTGCCCGGTGGCTGCGATCCGTCCCGCGCTGGTGAACGGCAAGCCCTCGCTGGAAGTGGACGAGAAGAAGTGCATCTGCTGTGGCGCCTGCTACCCACCCTGCCCGCCGATGCAGATCAACGATCCCGAGCATTCCAAGATCGCGATCTGGGTGGGCGGCAAAAACTCCAATGCCCGTTCCAAGCCCACCTTCCACAAGCTGGTGGCCGCCGGTCTGCCCAACAATGCACCGCGTTGGCCCGAGGCCGCGGATGTTGTGAAGAAAATCCTGCGTGTCTACAAGGAAGATGGCCGTCCCTGGGAACGCATGATCGACTGGATCGACCGTATTGGCTGGCCCCGTTTCTTCGAGAAAACCGGTTTGCCCTTCACCAAGTATCACATTGATGACTGGCGCGGCTCTCGTGCAACCCTGAACGCCTCCAACCACATTCGCTTCTAGGCAGGTTGGATGTAAACCATGCCCGCCGGCCACCGGCCCGCGGGCATGACATTATCAAGAACATTTGAGATTGCTCGGATTAGGCATGAAATTTTCGATTATGGTAAGTGAGGGGCCCTATACCCATCAGGCAACCGACTCCGCCTATCAGTTTGCCAAGGCGGCGCTGGCCAAGGGCCATGAAATCATGCGGGTGTTTTTCTATCATGACGGCGTCAACAATGGCACCCGTCTGACCGTACCCCCGCAGGATGACCGTCATATTGTCAACCGCTGGTCGGAACTGGGGACGCAAAACAACATCGATCTGGTGATCTGTATCGCTGCTGCGCAGCGCCGCGGCTTGCTGGACGAAAACGAAGCCAAGCGCCAAGGCAAGAATGCCGACAATATCGCGCCGGGCTTTCGCATTTCCGGTCTGGGCCAACTGGTGGAAGCCGGTATCCAGTCGGATCGCCTGGTGGTGTTTGGTGACTGATCAGTTTAGGGATGAAAAATAATGTCTGACGATATGGATTTCGAAGAAGGCGGCACGGTTAAAAAGTTCATGTTCGTGAACCGCAAGGCGCCTTACGGCACGATCTACGCCCTGGAAGGACTGGAAGTTGTGCTGATTTCCGCCGCGTTTGATCAGGATGTCAGCCTTGCGTTTCTGGATGATGGCGTGTTCCAGCTGGTCAAGGGTCAGAAGACCGATGGTGTGGAAATGAAGAATTTCTCTCCCACCTACCGCGCGCTGGAAGGTTACGACATCGAGAAGCTTTATGTGGAACGCGAATCGCTGGAAGCGCGTGGTTTGTCAGAAGATGATCTGCTGGTTGATGTCCAGGTCATGTCCGCCGCTGAAATGGGCGACATGATGACCCAGCAGGATGTCGTGATCAGTTTCTAAGGCGAGAAGAAAATGCTGCATATTGTGAACAAATCCCCGTTTGATACCAATGCGCTGGCTGGCGTGTTGCGTGTTGCCAAGAAAGACGGTAGTGCTGTGCTGTTGATTGAAGATGGCGTTTATGCCGCCACCAAGAACAGCGCGACTGAAGCGAGCCTGAAGGCAGCCGGTATGCCGGTATATGTCCTGCAACCCGATGCGGATGCCCGCGGTCTGCAAAGCAGGCTCATGGACGGCGTGAACATGGTGGACTACGGCGGTTTTGTGGATTTGGTAGCCGGGCACGACAACGTTCAGTCCTGGTTATAAGTATTCCGCATCATGTTTGCCGCATGAAATTCACGGCATCAAATTTTTACTGATTCTTTCGAGAGGAGTTGAATCATGGCACTTGAAGTAAATGGCACCACTATCGAGACCGATGAAGAAGGTTTTCTGGTCAATCTGAGCGACTGGAACCCTGATGTGGCAGCTGAGCTTGCCAAGGGCGAAAACGTTGAAATGACGGATCAGCACTGGGAAGTCGTCAACTTCCTGCGCGAATACTACGACGAGTATCAAATTGCTCCCGCCGTTCGCGTGCTGACCAAGGCCATTGGCAAAAAGCTGGGTCCGGACAAAGGCAACAGCAAGTACCTGTATGACCTGTTCCCCTATGGTCCCGGCAAGCAGGCTTGCAAGATCGCTGGCCTGCCCAAGCCCACCGGCTGCATCTAAACCCCGGTTTAGCATTCGGCAAGAAAGCGGCAGCCGTAAAGGCTGCCGCTTATTCCAAGTATTCTCAAACGGAAGACGGCTGACTCATGTCCACGCTTTCCCTGATTTACGTTGTGTTGTTTTATGCGGCCACCTTGTTGCTGGTGCTTGGGTTGATCAGGAAAATCACCCAGTATGCACGGACACCTGCGCCGTTAAAGATTCCGACAACCCCCGCGCCGACAACGTCGTCTGGCGTGGCGTTTCGCATGGCCCGCGAGGCCGTGCTGTTTGAAAGCCTGTTCAAGTCCAGCAAGTGGACCTGGATTTTTGGCTGGATGTTTCACCTGGGACTGTTTCTCGTTCTGGCTCGCCACCTGCGCTATTTCGTCGCGGACGTGCCGGGCTGGCTGACTGCCATACAGCCTTTTGGCAAATATGCCGCGTTCATGATGGTGGCGGGACTGGGTGGTCTGCTGGCGCGCCGTTTCCTGGTTGATCGCGTCCGTTACATCTCCACGCCTTCCGATTACCTGCACCTGCTGTTGCTTATTGGCATCGGAATATCCGGCGCGATGATGACCTTTGTCGCCCACACCGACATTGTGGCACTCAAAATGTTTGCGCTTGGTTTGATGCGCTTCGCGCCTCAACCCGTGCCCGAAGACCCGATTCTGCTTGCGCATCTGGCCATGGTTGTCGTGCTGATGATCATTTTCCCGATCAGCAAGCTGCTGCACGCGCCTGGCGTGTTTTTCAGCCCCACCCGCAACCAGGCGGACAACCCACGTGAGCGCAGACATCTGGCTGACTGGGCTGCCCAGCTTGAGAAATAAGACAGGAGACTTGCGTGGCTGCACCGGAATTTGAAGTTGCCAAGCTGACTGGCGAAATAAATGTTCCCAAGTTGCGCGAAGGCGCGATGGCGGGCATCAAGGCATACGTAGCCAACGAAAAAATCCAGACGCCGCTGGGCTACCCGGGTGAACTGGTTGAAGACTGGCATGACCGGGCAATTGGCAAGATGGGCGAGCTGCTCAAGAAGTATCGCTCGCTTCAGGTTTTCATGGATGCCTGCGTGCATTGCGGCGCCTGCACCGACAAGTGCCACTATTATCTGGGCACGTCCGACCCGAAGAACATGCCGGTGGCGCGCCAGGAATTGATGCGCCAGGTTTACCGCCGCCATTTCACGTTTGCCGGCAAATATTTTCCCAAGCTGGTGGGCGCCAAGGACCTGACAAAAGAAATTCTCGATGACTGGTACAGCTACTACTACCAGTGCTCAGAGTGCCGCCGCTGCTCGGTTTACTGTCCCTATGGCATCGACACCGCGGAAATCACCATGGCGGGCCGAGAGATTCTGGATAGCGTGGGTATCGGTCAGAAATACACCAACGAGATTCTCGGCAAGCTGCATCGCATCGGCAACAACCTGGGCCTGCCCGGCCCGGCGATCATCGATACGCTTGAAGGTCTGGAAGAAGACGTGCTGGAAGATACCGGCATTCCGGTCAAGTTTCCACTGGACGTGGAAGGCGCGGAAGTCATGCTGGTGACGCCGTCCGCCGACTTTTTCTCCGAGCCGCATGTGGAATCCCTGATTGGCTATGCCAAGGTGTTCCATGCGGCGGGCATCAACTGGACGCTGTCCTCCAAGGCTTCGGAAGCCGGCAATTTCGGCTTGTTCATTGGCAGCTATGAAAACATGCGCAAGGGTGCCTTGCGCATCCGCGAGGCCGCGCTGGATCTGGGCGTCAAACGCGTTGTGGTGGGCGAGTGCGGCCACGCATGGCGCGTGGCCTACAGCTTCTGGAATACGCTGACCGGCGTGGGCGATGGCGCGGACGATGAGTTTGCGAAAAAGCTTCAGGCCCAGCTTGACCACAATTATCCGCAACCCGCGCACATCTGCGAAGTGACGCACGATCTGTTCAAGCGCGGCGTGATCAAGGCGGACAAGTCGAAGAATGACCATCGCGTCATCACCTTCCACGACTCCTGCAACGTGTCGCGCGCCTCTCGCATGGGCAACACGCCCGGCGGGCAGTTCACCATCCCGCGTGAAGTCATCAAGATGGTTGCCAACAACTATCTGGACATGGCGCCGGGAACCACGCATGAAGCGACGTTCTGTTGCGGCGGCGGCGGCGGTCTGTTGACGGACGACCTGATGGAAGTGCGCGTCAAGGGCGCGCAGCCTCGCATGGAGGCATTCAAGGACGTCGTGGACAACAACAAGGTCAATTTCCTGGCGTTGATCTGCGCGATCTGCAAGGCGCAGTTCACCAAGGTTCTGCCGTATTACGGATACAAGATGGATATGGTGGGCGGCGTCCATCAGCTCGTAGGCACTGCCATTGAGCTTCCCGGACTGGGCGCTGGCCCGGTAGAAGCGGAAGCCGAAGCGGCAGGCGAGGAATAAACAGGTATTTTTTAGGAGAGCAGCAATGTCGACAACATCCGATGACATGAAAAAAGGTCTTACGTTCCGCAAGTTCAAGGACGGTGAAACCAGCCAGTTCCGCAAAGGCAGTGACTGGATCATGGACGCCGACCATACTCACAAGTGCCCCGAGTACGTGCTGTCCTCGCCACCATGCCAGGCCTCCTGCCCGGCGGGTGAAGACATTCGCGGCTATCTGAACATCGTGCGCGGCATCGAAAAGCCGCCGGCAGGCATGAACTGGCAGGAATATGCTTTCCGCCGCATTACCGAAGCCAACCCTTTCCCGTCCGTCATGGGCCGCGTCTGTCCGGCGCCTTGCGAATCCGGCTGCAACCGCAACCAGGTGGAAGATCACGTCGGCATCAACTCGGTCGAGCATTTTGTTGGCGACTATGCCATTGAGAACAAGCTGACATTCAAGCGCGACGAAAACATCAAACCCTCCGGCAAGAAAGTCGCCATCATCGGCGGCGGCCCCGCTGGCCTTGCCGCCGCTTACCAACTGGCGCTCAAGGGCCACGGCTGCACGATTTTCGACGAGCACGAATTGCTGGGCGGCATGATGCGCTACGGCATTCCGGGCTTCCGTACCCCGCGCCATGTGCTGGATGGCGAAATCCAGCGCATCATCGATCTGGGCGTGGAAACCCGCATGAAGACCCGGGTAGGCAGCGATGTGAAATTCGAGGACCTGGAAAAGAATTACGACGCCATCTTCATGTCCATGGGCGCACAAAGCGGCCGCCCGCTACCGGTTCCCGGCGCCGAAGCGCCCAACTGCGTGACCGCCATGGCTTTCCTGAAAGCATTTAACGATGGGCGCCTGCAGCATGTGGGCAATCGCGTGGTGGTCATCGGCGGTGGCGACACCTCCATTGACGTGGCAACCGTTGCCCGCCGTCTGGGCAACATCTCCAACGTGACCGATCTGGATCGTCCCGAGAACGTGCTGGCCGGCCATGCCGCCCACGACGTGGCGAAGATTTCCGCTCGCGGCGGCGCCGATGTGGTGCTGGTTTCCCGCGCCACCATGGACAAGATGAATGCCAACAAGCTTGAAATCGAACATGCGCTGGAAGAAGGCATCAAGATCATTGGCGGCGTGACACCCATCGCCGTCGTTGTCGGTGCCGATGGCCGTGCGACTGCGTTGCGCGTGGCCCAGTTTGAAGTGGTGAAAGGCGAGACCATCATCAAGGCGGGCACCGAGCAGGATTTGCCGGCTGACCTGGTTGTTTCCGCGATTGGCCAGGCCGTTGACTTTACCGGGCTGGAGCCTTTCAACAACAACAAAGGCCTGATCAAGCCAGACGGCAATTACCGCTTCCCTGGCAAGCCGCATATTTTCGTCGGCGGCGACGTGATCAAGCCGCACCTGCTGACGACCGCCATCGGTCACGCTTCCATCGCGGCGGATGGCATCGATACCTTCCTGCGTCAAGGCACCACGGAACTGGGCAAGCGCCCCAAGGTGGATGCACACCGCTTTGATCTGCTGCGCAAGCTGGTTGAATCAGGCAAGACGGTTGAGGAATACAACCACAAGCAGGACTGGGGCACTTCCGAAGCCAAATACGCGGTGCATAACTACGAAGACCGTTCCGCAAAATACGTGATCCCGTCCGACGGGTTGTTCCTGGGCCATTTCATGTTCGAGGACCGCAACAAGCGCGACATGGTTCACCTGACGGCGGAACAGGCGCTGGGCAACTTTGAAGAGCGTCTGTTGAAGCTGGACGAGAAGCAGGTGGTGGCGGAAGCCAAGCGCTGCATGTCCTGCGGCCTGTGCTTCGAATGCGACAACTGCGTGGTGTACTGCCCGCAAACCGCCGTGTTCCGTGTCAAGAAGAACGACCGCACGCTCGGCCGTTATGTTGACACGGACTATACCCGGTGCATTGGCTGCCATATCTGCGCGGATGTTTGCCCCACCGGCTACATCCAGATGGGCATGGGCGAATAAGGCAAGGGGCGATGATGCTGGCAAGCTGGTTCAAATCCGCTGCTCTGGGCTTGATGGTTGCCTTGCTGCCGTTTGCTCAGGCAAGCGCGGGCGATGTGCCCAAGCCCGTGATTCAAAAGGGTGAGGGTGGCAAGTGTGTCGAAGATACCGACTACATGCGCCGCAATCACATGAAGGTGTTGAATCACCATCGTGACAAGACCATGCACGAAGGCATCCGCACCAAACAGCACAGCCTGAAAGGCTGCATAGACTGCCATGCCACACCCAATGCCGCTGGCCAGAAGACCGTGCTGGGCAAGGATCATTTTTGCCAGAGCTGTCACAGCTATGCAGCGGTCTCCGTCGACTGTTTCCAGTGCCATTCCAGCAAGCCGGCGGCAAATGCGTCCGCACAGCCAGTCATGCCGGCCAATGCCGGAACCAACAGCCGTTTGGCTGAAAGTTTTCAGCACCCAATTCGTGCCAAGTCGCCCTTGGTCAATTCAACCCTATCGGTGAAATCCGTTACGGGGGTGATCAAATGAACCAGTTTGAACAATACCGCCGCCGCTTTATTGGCGGCGCATTGGCGGCAACGGGCGCAGCGCTGGTTCCCGGCGTCATGCTGATGGAAGTCGCACACAGCCGTGCGCCGGAAGACGGCGTCTCCAGCAAGAACCGCTGGGGGCTGCTGATCGATACCACGAAATGCGCGACGGGCTGCAATGAATGCGTGACGGCGTGCAATACGGAAAACGGCCTTTCCGGCAAAACCGGCCTGCAGGATTCGCAGTGGATACGCAAGCTTGAACTGACCAACAACAAGACCGGCGCAACCCATTCGCTGCCGATGATGTGCCAGCACTGCGAGCATCCACCCTGCGTGGACGTGTGCCCAACCGGCGCCTCGTTCAAGCGCGCGGACGGCATTGTGCTGGTCGACCGGCATATCTGCATCGGCTGCCGCTATTGCATGATGGCTTGTCCCTACAAGGCGCGTTCGCTGGTGCACGAGGACCTCAACGACACCCAGCTTGCGCACATGCCGCGCGGCAAGGGCTGCGTGGAATCCTGCACCCTGTGCATGCACAAGGTTGATCGCGGCGACAGAACAACCGCCTGCGCGGAGGCGTGCCCTGAAAAAGCCATTGTGTTCGGGGATCTCAATGACCCCAACTGTGAAATCGCACAGCGCCTGGCGACTTATGCCAGCAAGGAAGTTCGCGCCGATCTGGGCCTGAACACCGGCGTGCGTTATACCGGAATCTGACTGGAATCTGATCCATGCATATCGTCAATCGCGAACTTGAAGGAAATGGCAGCGGCTATTGGGCGTTGCTGGGCGGACTGGGCGCGCTGATCCTGCTCGGCCTGTTTGCCGCCTACAACATGGAACACCATGGCCACATCATTACCGGCATGAACAACCAGATTGTCTGGGGATTGCCGCATGTGTTTGCCGTGTTTCTCATCGTTGCCGCATCGGGCGCGCTTAATGTCGCATCGGTTGCTGGCGTGTTCGGCAAGAAGGCCTACAAACCTCTGGCGCCCTTATCCGCGCTGCTGGCCATCGCCTTGCTGATCGGTGGCCTGGCGGTGCTGATGCTTGATCTGGGACGCGCGGATCGCGCCATCATCACGGCGTGGGAAGTCAATCCAAAATCCGTTTTCTCCTGGAACGTAGTGCTTTATAGCGGCTTTCTCGGTTTTGCTGCCGCATATTTGTGGGCCATGCTGGACAAGTCCGTCAAACCCTTGTATCCCTTCGCGGCCTATGGTGCGTTCATCTGGCGTCTGATCCTGACCACCGGTACCGGCCTCATCTTCGGTTTTCTGGTTGCTCGCCAGGCTTATGGCACCGGCCTGCTGGCGCTGATGTTCATCATCTACTCGCTGCTTTACGGCACCGCCGTCTACGTGCTGGTGCTGATGACGGCATACATCGGCGGCCAACGGCCATTGGGCGCGGAAGTGATGCGCCGTCTGAAGAACATGTTGCTGATTTTCATCGCCGCATCGTTTTACGCCACGCTGGTCTATCACCTGACCAACCTGTATTACGCCAAGGAATGGGAATTCGAACGCTTCATCCTGCTTGATGGCGGGCTGTATACCATCCTGTTCTGGGTAGGGCAGGTCATCGTCGGTTATGTGGTTCCCTTTGTGCTGATGGCTATGCCTGGCACGCGCGACAAACGCTGCATGATTGCGCTGGCTGCCATTTTGATTGTGCTTGGCGCGCTGGCGCAGATGTATGTCACCATCATTGGCGGGCAGGCATTCCCTCTGGAAATGTTCCCCGGCTTTACCGAGAAAAGCAGTTTCTTTGATGGCGAGATTCATGCCTACACGCCTTCCCATTGGGAATGGATGCTGGGCATTGGCGGGTTTGCCATCTCGCTGGCCATGGTGGCCTTCGCGGTGAAGATTCTGCGCATCCTGCCGGAAAGCCTGGCGGACGAGGTGGCGGATCCGCATGCGAAAAAATAGCATCAGGAAGATGAATCGAATGCTAGACAAGGGGCGCGCAAGCGCCCTTGTTTGCCTTATGGGGATTTGATTTTGCAGCAATCCCGTTTCCTGATTTCGGCCGCGCACAAGTCCTCGGGGAAGACCACCCTGAGCATCGGTCTGTGCGCCGCGTTGAGGCAGCGCGGCCTCAAGGTTCAGCCCTACAAAAAGGGACCGGACTATATCGACCCCATGTGGCTCACACGAGCGAGCGGACGTCCCTGCCACAATCTTGATTTCTATCTCATGGGTCACGAAGAAGTGACCGATGTCTTTGAACAACAGGCCGCCGATGCCGATGTGGCGCTGGTGGAAGGGAACAAGGGCTTGTATGACGGCCTTGACCTCGATGGCAGCAACAGCAATGCTGCATTGGCGAAGCTGCTGAACATTCCCGTCGTGCTGGTGATCGATGCGCGCGGCATGACACGCGGCGTGGCGCCGTTGATACTCGGCTATCAGGCCTTCGACAGGGACATCAACATCGCAGGCGTGATTCTCAATCAACTCGGCGGAAGCCGGCACGAGGGCAAGCTTCGCGCCGTCATCGAGCATTACACTGATGTGCCCGTGCTGGGCGCGGTGCAGCACGAAGCCGGCATGCAGATACTGGAGCGCCATCTGGGACTGATTCCCAGCAACGAGGCGGTGGAGGTCGATGGCCAGATCGCGCGGATTGCAAACCGCATTTCTGAACAGGTTGATCTGGATCGTCTGCTGGCACTGACGAAACAGGAGTTTCAGCCCGCAAGGCCCGGCACGTCGCCAATGCCAGCTTCAGGTTTTCGTATCGGCATTGCCCGCGATCCGGCATTCGGCTTTTATTATTCCGACGACCTGGAAGCGCTGAAAGCTGCAGGTGCCAGACTTGTACCCATCAACACGTTGCAAGACAACAAGCTGCCCGACATCGATGGACTTATTATCGGCGGAGGATTTCCGGAGTCCTTCATGGCCGAACTGGAGGCCAATGTCAGCCTGCGCCAGGACATCAAGCAGGCCATAGACGCAGGACTCCCGACGTATGCCGAGTGCGGCGGGCTCATGTACCTGTCCCGGACACTGCGCTGGAAAGACAGGACGCATGACATGGTCGGGGTAATTCCGGGCGACATCGTCATGCACGACAAACCTGTTGGCCGCGGGTACGTCCGGCTCAGGGAAACCGGGGCCGGCCCCTGGGATAGCGAAGCGCCAGATGAAGACATCCGCGCCCACGAATTTCACTACTCCAGTATTGAGAATCTGCCGGAAGGCCTCACCTACGCATACGAAGTCCTGCGTGGACATGGCGTTGACGGCAAGAACGATGGCATCGTCCATCGAAACCTGCTGGCGTCGTACACACACCTGCGCTCCACCCGGCGCTTTAGCTGGGTGAAGCGTTTTCTGGCCCTGGTGGAAAAGCACAAATCCAATGTGCCCGCTTCCAGCCAGGCCGCTGCTTGAATTTTTAATCTAACCGGAGAAATCATGCTTACACTGACCCCCGCCGCCGCACATCAAATCCAGTCCGCCATCCCGCCCGAGGCAAGCGCGGAAGGGCTGACCTTGCGCATCGCCGCCCGCCGCGGCATGGATGGTTCCATCGAATACGCCATGGGCATGGACAACGAGCGTGAAAACGACCAGACCATCGTCGTCGAAGGCATCAGCCTGCTGGTCAATGAGCACAGCGCCGATCTGCTGGTTGGCGTGACAGTCGACTTCGTGGAAGAAAACGGCCAGCCCCTGTTTGTATTCATGAACCCCAACGACACGGGCCCGGCCATGGGCGGTGGCGGCTGCGGTTCCAGCAGCGGCGGTGGCGGTTGCGGATCGGGCGGTTGCGGTGGCGGCGGCTGCGGCAGCCACTAAGCAGAATGATTCAAAAACCTTAACGTAAAGACGCAGAGAACCAATTATTACGTTGGCGCGTCGGGTGATTCCCGATGTGGTGCAAGTTTGCACGACAGCTAATTCTCTGCGTCTCTGCGTTCAAACTGGTTTTACAAGGCTGACATGAATTTCCTTCCCCTTTTTATCGACCTGCGGGGCAAGACTTGCCTCGTCGTTGGCGGAGGCGAAACGGCCGCGCGCAAGGCCGGGCTGCTGCTCCAGGCAGGCGCGTGGATCCGGCTTGCGCACGACGGCGAGCTTGCTCCGGCGTTTGCCGAACACAAGGAACACGACCGGATCACGCATCTGCGCGCCGCGTTCAATGACGCCATGCTGGATGGCGTGGAAATCGTGATCAGCGCCGCCGAGGACGATGTCATCGACAAACAGGTGTTCGACGCCGCGCGTGCGCGCCATCTCCCGGTCAATGTCGTCGACAAGCCGGCGATGTGCAGTTTTGTCCTGCCCGCCATTCTCGATCGCTCGCCCATGATCGTCGCCGTCGGCACCGGCGGCGCTTCGCCGGTGCTGGCAAGACTGCTGCGCGCCAGGCTAGAAACACTGATTCCCGCCAGTTATGGCCGCCTGGCCTATCTGGCCGAGAGCTTTCGCGAAAAGGTCAAGGCCAAGTTTTCCAGTCCGCCCATGCGCCGCATTTTCTGGGAGAAAGTATTGCAAGGCCCGGTGGCGGAAATGGTGTTCTCCGGCAAGGAAGACGATGCCGCCAAACTGTTGCAGCATACGCTGGATATGGAAGCCGATGCGCAACCGGTGGGCGAGGTGTATCTCGTCGGCGCCGGCCCCGGCAATCCCGATCTGCTGACCTTCCGCGCCTTGAGATTGATGCAGCAGGCCGACGTGGTGGTGCACGACAATCTCGTCTCCGAACCCATCATGGACATGTGCCGCCGCGATGCCGAGCGCATCTACGTCGGCAAAAAGCGCGCCGACCACGCCGTGCCGCAGGAAGACATCAACATGCTGCTGGTGCGGCTGGCCAAGGAAGGCAAGCGCGTATTGCGGCTGAAAGGCGGCGACCCGTTCATCTTCGGGCGCGGCGGCGAGGAAATCGAAACCCTCGTCGATCACGGCGTGCCCTTCCAGGTCGTGCCCGGCATCACCGCCGCGGCTGGCGTAGCTTCCTACGCAGGCATTCCGCTCACGCATCGCGACTACGCCCAGTCCGTCACCTTCGTCACCGGCCATCTCAAGGACGACAGCATCAACCTCGACTGGTCCGCCATCGCCAAGCCCAACCAGACTATCGTCATCTACATGGGTTTGCAGGGCTTGCCGGTGTTATCCAGGGAGCTGGTCAGACACGGTTTGTCTCCACAGACCCCGGCCGCCATTGTCCAGCAGGGCACCACGCCGCATCAGCGCGTCGTCACCGGCACGCTGGAGACATTGCCGATACTGGCGGTGGAAACTCACCTCAAGCCGCCGACACTCATCATCATCGGCAATGTCGTCAGCCTGCACGAAAAGCTCAAGTGGTTTGTGAGCGAGGATGACCGCGCGGCATCCCACTGACCTTATTCCTCCCTTCTCCCAGCGGGAGAAGGGTTGGGGATGAGGGAGAAATTTCTGCTCATCCACCACTGTTTCCATATTCCGGCGCTACTTGGCCGGGGGTTGCCCGACAGCAAGTCACTTTCTTTGCTTCGCCAAAGAAAGTAACCAAAGAAAGGCGACCCCGCTGTGCTGCTCCTTCGGAGTAAACCTCGGTCGAGGACTTGAATTGGGCGGTTCGCAAACTCGCACGATCCGCCCAGGAAAATCATCTGGGCGGCCACGTGCTCAAACATGCTCACCTCAACATCCCCCAATTCAAGTTCTCGACCGAGGCAGCCCAGAGGGGGATGCCCCCTCACCCGGCCCTTCGGGCCACCCTCTCCCGCAGGGGGAGAGGGGAAATCCCCCGACTCGCTTTGCTCGCCACCCCCTTTATCAAGGGGGTTGAATTGAGCCCCCCTTGATAAAGGGGGGTTGGGGGGATTTGCCTTTGGTTTTTGCTTTTGAATTTATCCCGTCTATGCCGCCGCAGCCTGAAGCTTGCGGGCGGAACAACGCGGCGCAGCCTGTTTGAGCCCCGCTCACGTTTCCAAACAAATAAAAGCGGAGCGAGTGCAAAACTAATTCTGCACTGCGTGCGTGCCGCCCGCTCGGAAGCTTCAGGCTAAGGGAAGCCGAAGGCCGGTATAGCCGGGTCGTCTTTCTTTGGTTCCTTTCTTTGACGAAGCAAAGAAAGGAACTTGCCGCCGGGCAACCCCCGGCCAAAAGCGGGTTGAAAAAACGATACTGCCTGGTGCAATGTGCTGCGCTTATTGCACCCTATGAGTTCAGCAACTTGCGAGTGGTAACTGAATAAAGTTTCGTGTTTTGTAAATCGTTCTGATTAATTTCTTCTAGGCCGTTAAATAAAGAGGGTTCGAGAGTTAGCAGGCCATTTTTAATTTCAAAGCAGTGAATGGGTGCACGCACACCATTCGTCTTTATGTCTTCGTACGCAGTGCGATGCGCATGCAAAAGTAAATCTTGAATATTTAAGTTGTTGTCCGGACCTACATATACCCTTATTACAATTGTTAATCCAAGGTTCTCAAAATGAATAACATCACGGTACTCGATTATTTTTCCATCTTGAATCTTTATATTTTTTAGCAAGGCATCAATAAACTCTGCAATTGGTCGTTTCATCAACCTGTCGTAAATTTCGTCGAGGATTTTCTCGGAAAAATAACCAGCCATAAACATGGCGACCATACCAAGTATTTCGAAATCGCAATGTGCAAGGACGCGTTGTTTTTGCCTAAGTATAGGGATGTCCTTGAAGTATCCTTGGTCGTAAAGCCAATCTGGCTCGGATAGAGAATTGTCTAAAACTATCTCCGTCGCATCGGCAACAGCTCGAAAGAAATTGGCATTTCCTTTAGTTGAAAATGCATAGCGAATAGCGTGCATGTAATTCAAGCCTGTTGGGTCCGGGCTTTGTATTTCTGCCATAGAGCAGTAATCCAATCCATGCTACGAATGCCTCGGCGGCGTCAACTTCTGCTCCACCGCAAACACCGCTGCTTCCACCCTCGACGTCAAATTCAGCTTCGACAATATATTCCGCACATGCAGCTTCACCGTGTCGTGGCTGATGCCGAGTTCCTTGGCGATGGCCTTGTTGCTTTCGCCCTTGGCCAGGTATTGCAGGATTTGCCGCTCGCGCTGGGTAAGCTGGTTGATGAGTGAGCTGGCCTTGCCTTTCTTGGCGTCGAGCAGGGTGACGAGTTTGGCGGTCATCTGCGAGGCGACGACGGTTTCGCCTCTGGCGGCGCGCTGGATGGCGTCGACGACTTCGGAAGGCTCCATGTTTTTAAGCAGGTAGCCGCGCGCGCCGGCGCGCAGGGCGCTGGCCATGTCTTCTTCCTCATCGCTGACAGTGAGGATCAGCACCGGCGTGTTGATGCCTTCCTCGCGCAGTTCGGTCAGCAGGGTGACGCCGTCGGTCGGCGGCAGGTGCAGGTCGATGAGGGCCACATCGGGCTGGTGTTCACGGATCAGCCGTTTGGCGATGTCTGGATCGCCGGCGATGCCGCAGACGTGAACCGTGCCGTAGTGCTCGAGCAGTTCGGCCAGTCCTTCGCGGAACAGCGTGTGGTCATCCACCAGTATCACGCGGGTTTTTTCTGTCATGCGGCGATTCCTTGCTGGGCGTGCGGGAAGACGAGGGTGACGCGGGTGCCGCCGCCCACGCGGCTGCGGATCTCCACCATGCCTTTGATGCGTTCGGCGCGTTCGCGCATGATGTTCATGCCGAAGTGCATGCCGGGGCCGGTGTGGCCGGCGGCATAGAGGCCGATGCCATCGTCGATGATGCTGACGCGGTAATGCGTGCCGGTATCTTCCAGCACGATCTGCACCTTGCGCGCATAGGAATGCTTGCAGATATTGGCCAGCGCTTCCTGCGCGATGCGATAGACCTGCACTTCCTGATCGGCCGTCAGGGCCAGGTCCCTGACCTGGTTGTCGAGTTTCACCTGCGCATCGATTTTCTTGGTGACGCTCTCCAGCAGTTCCTGCAGGGCGGGAACGATGCCGCGAGGGTCCATGCGATGGCGGAACTGGCTGATCAGCTCGCGCAGGCCGGAATAGGCCGATTCCAGGGCGTGGTCGACGTCGGTCAGATATTTTTCGGTGAGCTCGGGCTTGTCGCCATCGACCACTTCGCGCAGCATGGCGAGGCGCATCTTCATGTAGGCGAGAGTTTGCGCCAGCGAATCGTGGATTTCATTGGCCAGCATCTGGCGCTCGTTCATCAGGGTGATGCGCAGGTTTTCGCGGGTAAGACGGGCGTTCTCCAATGCCATGCCCAGGTGTTCGCTGATGGAGGCGAACAGCAGGCTGACATCTTCAGGAATGGCCTGGTTTTTTTTCAGGAACAGGTTGTAGACGCCGAGCAGCGTGTTCTTGTAGCGCAAGGGCAGGGCGACGACCCAGCCGTCCTCGATGCCAAAGGCTTCGGCAATGTTGCCCTTGCACTCGAACAGATAAGGCAGGTTCTTGATGGAAGAGCCAATCGGCTGCCCGCACAAGGCGGTTTCCAGCGGCATGATGCTGTGCGCGGCCAGCGCCTCCTGAGGCAGGCCTTCCGCCCCGATAATGCGCAACCCCTTGCCGTCGGATGTCAGTACGCGAACAATGCCGGCGTGCGCATTGGAGAGCCGCACCATGGTGCCGAGAAAACTGTCGAGCAAATGCTCGACATCCACATCCATGGAAAGCGACGAGGAAATGTCGGCCAGTACCTGCAGTTCGGGGTTTTTCTGGTAATCCCCGCCCAACTGGGGGGCGTATGCGTCTTCGGGGTGTTTTCGTGGAATGGACATGCTTGATATGGGGCTTTAATCAGCTTAATTATGCACTGGTGGCAGAGAGTTTAGAAATTTGTTACCTTGCATTCAAAGTCAGCGATCACCATGAATTTTTGCAGCCATTGCGGTTCCCCCCTTGAGTTTCGCATTCCGGAAGGCGACAGCCTGCCGCGTTTTGTTTGCCCATCCTGCGGAACCATTCACTATCAAAACCCGAAGATGGTCGTGGGCTGCATCCCGGAATGGGAGGACAAGGTGCTGCTGTGCAAGCGCGCCATCGAACCCAAGTATGGTTTGTGGACGCTGCCCGCCGGCTTTATGGAAAACGGCGAGACCACGGCCGAGGGTGCGCTGCGCGAAACCTGGGAAGAGGCCGGCGCGCGGGTGGAACTCGGGCCGCTGTATACGCTGTTCAACCTGCCGCACATCGATCAGGTGTACTTCATGTTCCGGGCCAGATTGCTGGATCTGGATTACCAGCCCGGCATTGAAAGTCTGGAAGTCCGGCTGTTTGCCGAACACGAAATCCCCTGGGACCAGATTGCCTTCCGCACGGTAAAAGCCTCGCTGGAGCTCTATTTCAGGGACCGGGCCAATGGCGGTTTCGGCTTTCACTTTGGCGATATCCGCTCGCCGTCGGGCACGCTTCAGCAGGGAACAGGCGTTCCCATCGCCACCGCGGCGGGGATCAAAGAATAAACGGGCTGGGTTCGGCTTTTCTCAAAGCCTGAATTCTGGTCTGGGCTGTTCCGGGATCTTCACGGAAGATAGTCAGCAGCCTGTTTGCCTGTTCCGCCCAATGGGTTTTGCCGGCTTCGATCGTGCGGATCAGCGCATCCGGGCGGCCGGAATCGCGCCATGATTCATAGGCCCTGGTCAGGCTGGGGAACAGCACCAGACGCAAGCCATCAAACTCCGCCAGGTGGTAATGCAGCGAACACCAAGCTTCGCGCTCGATCAGGCCGGGCAGGGTGGAGAGACAGTCCGCCAGATTGTCGCGGATGGAGCGGGCCAGCAGCTCAGGGTGCCGGTGCGTGAAGCCGCCGATCATGGCTTTCCAGTCAGGCCCGAGCAGCCGGTCGGCGCGCGCCTCGCCGACTTCGTGCAGGATGACGGTCTCGCTCTCGTTTTCCGTCATGCGTGCGAGCGCGGCATCGGGCTCACGGTCAAACCCGTAACATTCCAGCGCGGCTTTCATCGCGCCTTCCGGTTTTTTCTGGCCCCACAATTCGACTTTTTCCCACAAGGCTCTTTTCAGCGCGTCGGTGCGCAGATAAATGGCGCCGTCCTGATAGGCGGCGGGGAGGGTGGAAAGATCGCGCGCGTATTCGCAGCCGGTGACGTAGATGGTGAGCCCCTCGCGTTCTTCCTTGCGCTTGAGTTCGCCCAGAAAGAAATGCGGCTTGCGATAACGGCCGATGCCCGCGCCATACACATAGCCCTCGGGTTCCAGCGCGGCGTTGACTGCCTTGCTCTCGAAGGGATCAAGACGCTGATCCTTGACCGGCAGGTCGGCGAAGTCATCCTCTTCCAGGCTTTCCCAAAGCGATTCCCGGTGCGTCATCCATTCGCCAATGTCGGAACGGGGCGGTTGCTGGCTCAGCGGCAACTCGTTTTCCCAGCGGTAGAACTCGCGCATTTCCAGCAGGTAGGTGCACAGGGTCATGTTGCGGGCGTGATTGGCATCCGCGATGTGGCAGTTTTTCTGCACCGCATCGACCAGTTCGTGAAAATTGCGCATGGGCTTCTCCTGCCTGGGTAACCTGATTTCATTCTAGCGGTTGTCGCGGGGAAGGAAATCCCCCGGCTCGCCTTGCTCGCCACTCCCTCTTTATCAAGGGGGTTAAATCCCCCCGCCTTTGGCGACCCCCTTTATCAAGGGGGTTGAATGGAGCCCCCCTTGATAAAGGGGGGTGGGGGGGATTTTTACCCGCGCCGCCGCGCTTCGAAATGCACGACGCTCTGCACGATTTCAGAATAAGGAAAAGCTTCCAGGCTGCCGTGCCGGGCCAGCGAAGCGTCAATCAGGCCCGTCACGTCGGCGACATCATCCGAGCCGGTCAGGGACTTTTGCAGACCCTTCAGCCCGCCGCACTGAATCCGGAGTTCCTTGGCGTGAGGCAAGGGCGAGTTGGCGGACGTGATGCGCAAGGCAAATGCGGACTGGCCGCGAAGCAGCGTTTTCAATTCCGTGCAACGTGCCTGGGCGGCTGTATCGGCGCAATTGATGGTCTCCCGTTCCGCCAGCAGATGCTTCTCGGCTTTGCTGCACTCGATGCAACGGGCCAGCATGGCTTTCTCGAACGCGCAGGGCGTCGGATTCACCGAATTGCGGGCGTCGCGGTACGCATCTTCGTTGTACTCACTCATGTGCGCACCCTCATAAATCTACTGCGCGGTTCGTCTGCTGCGTTGCACGGTGGCGCCCGGAGGCGTTGCACGAGGGCCCCCGAAGGGGATCGGGCCGCCGCAGGGATGCCGGGCGATGTGTTGCGCCAACTGCATCCTGCTCCGAGGTCGCATCCCCACGGCGTGGGGCCCCTGCTCCGCTCTCCGCAGTCGCCCCGCAATCCTCATGTACCCTACGTACATTCCGGTTGCTGCGCGCCGTGCGCCTTGCAGCCGAGCCTGCTCGCTACGATTTCTGAGGGCGCCCATAGCGTGGTAATCAATAATCCTCGCCGGTGGTCGGCGGCTTCTCGCGCACTTCGCCCAGCATTTCCTCGGCGTGCAGTTCGTTCTCGGCGAAGATCACCTTGATCGAATAGTTGTCCGCGCCGGTGAGTTTGTTGCGCAGTTCCTTGGCATTGGCCGATGCGTCCTTGAATTTATCGAACTGTGCCAGTTTCTTGACGATGTGCATGGGATGGATTTCGTAAACGAAGTACGGCATCAATGCTTCTCCTGATCAACATAGTATTTGACTGATTTGCGGCGTCCCGGCTGCTTTTTCAAGATCACCACGCCCTTGATGCAGGACAGGTCGGCAATGGGGTGATCGGGGTAGGCCGGGTTGAGCGCGTGCAGCGCCCAGCCCGCGTCGCGTTTGATGAGTTGCCGGAAGGTGTATTCCTCGTTGTGGAAGGCAATGACGTACGAGCCATCCTTCGCCAGGCCTTCCGGCTCGATGACGATGATCTCGCGATCCAGGAATTCCGGTTCCATGCTGTCGCCCAGCACCATCAGAGCGAACGGCTCGGCTTCCGAGCAGGCGCTGAGCGCCCCGTCCTGGGGCTGGTCCGCCGTGACAATGGGAATGTTGACGGGTTTGCGTTTGAAGTCCATTAAAGCCACCTTGCCAAATAATAGATTCTGAATCCCTCCGATGACCGGGACGGGCCGATGACGATTGCCGGGTGCAGATTTTCCCCGGCCCGCTCAAGCGCTTCCGCCTCGCTCGCGACGGTTTCCACCACCCCTTCCGGATAACGCTTGCGCGTTTTGTTCGGACTGCGGATCAGCGCAGGCACTTCTTTTGACTGGGCGGGATCGAGATAAAGTTTCATGCGTTTTTCAGTGGCGTTCGCAGTATTTGCACGGCCTGGTCGATGGGCGCGACCAACGGCTCGATTTTACGCCGCATCAGCGCGCCCACGGCGGTATTGCGCAATAGCCAGGGATCGGCGGTCTTGCTGGTCAGGCCGGACAGGGCCAGCATGGCTTCGATGTTCTGCCGGTATTGCGGCGCGGCGTGCAGAACCTCCAACAGGGCTTGCGGCGCGGCGTGTTCGCCTGACGCCATGGCCCTGGCTTCGGCGAACAGCACTTCCAGACTTTCCGATTTAACGGGATATCCCGTGGCATGGAAGTAGCGGCTGATGGCATCCAGCAGCGCATAAACCACCAGAGAGGTGGATGGTCGTGCCAGCACCTCCGATATTGCCTTCAGCCAGGTTTGTCCGTTGGCGGAAAGCAGGGAAAGAAAACTTCCGGCAAAAACATTGCCGCGTTCGGCCAATGGCTTGAGCAGGCGCGAGGCTTCCATCTCGTCAGCGCGCGGCGGCTGGTCGGCGGGCAGTTCGTGCGGCAGAAACTCCAGAAAGCCGATGAAGTAATAGGGCACGCCCTTGGCCATGCGCCAAAGCTTGGCCGTGGTCTGTTCGTCCGTGAGCTTGCCGTACAGAACCAGCCTGATGGTGTGCATGCGCGCGTCCGGACTTTCTTCAAATGGCAGATGCTCGATGAGAAAGTCGGCCAGCACCTTGCCCATTTTCCCGTGCACGACGGCATCTTTTTCCAGCATCCAGCGGGCAATTTCCATGGAGGGCTGGCACCACCAGGCGCGGCGCGCGAGTTCGTCGGTCAGGCTGGGCGCGTGGGCGACGGCCACCACGGCTTCCGGTTCGCCCAGCAGCAATAATGCCTCCAGATTCTTGTCCGAGGTCTGGCCCATGCGTGTCCAGCGTTGCAGATAAACCGGATAACCGCCCGGCGAACCCAGCGCATGCCCGCCGAGAAATTCCTTGACCCGGCTGAGGTATTGATCAGACCGGCAGTTGGGATGCAGCTGGATTTTCGCCTCGCCGTTTTCCGTCAGCGCATACAGCGTCATGGCGCTTTCATCAATGCGCACGGCCTGCACCGGGTTGGCCATCATCAGCACATTCAGGCGCAGGCTGTCTTCGGTGGAGAGGTCGGCTTGCATCAGCTCGACAGTTTCAATTCAGCTGGATGCGCCGGCCCCACGGCACGGGGCGTTTGCCTTTTACCAGCCAAATGACCGGGTAAGGTGGCGCAACGGGCGGGAAATCCGCGTCGGCATCGGTAAAGTACACCAGCGCATCCGGGCGCAGGTTTTCCTGTTCCACCCATTCGAACACGGGCGCGAAATCGGTGCCGCCGCCGCCCTGGAATGCGCGCGGCAGGCGGAATTCCTCCCAGGGCTCGAACACCCAGGGGCCGTCATCGGCGAGGTTGGCATCGCAGGCCAGCAGGGTGATGCGGACAGTCAGCGCGCCCTTGATGGCGTTGATTTCGGAAAGAAATTCCGACAATTCTTCCTCGCCGATGGAGCCGGAGGTATCGATGGCCACGATCAGATCGCACTGCGAGCTTTTCAGCGAAGGCAGTATCATGTCGCCTTCACGCCGGGAGGGGCGCATGTAGTTGTAATCGTTGCGTGCCTGGTCGAAAAAGTAATGCGCCAGCAGCGAACGCCACGGCAGTTTCGGTTCCAGCCATGCATCGACCATGCGCGCCATGGCGCCGCCGAGCTTGCCGGCCTGTTGCGCCTGTTGCGCGGCGCTGGCAAGGTATTGCTGCCATTTCTGCGCCAGTTCCTCGCGCTCTTGTGATGTGAGCGGCACGGGCAGATCGCCGTTCTGTTCGTCTTCGCCGGCTTTCTGTCCAGACTGGCCTTGTTGTGGATTTGGCTTTGCGCCGCTGCCTTTGCCCTGTTGAGGCTGATCCTTGGGTTGTGCGCCGCCGCTGTCGGTGGGTTTGTCCTTTTTGTCCGGCTGCGCATCTTCCGGCGGCGGCTCCTGGCTCTGGCCGTTTTGCGCGCCGTCCGCATCGTTGTCGTACAGGTGCTGGTCGAGCGTTTCGCTGTCGAGGTTATCGTCCAGGCAGGGATAGATTTCCTCCGCGCTCATGTTGTCGAACTGGTTCAGCACGATGGCTTCGGGCGGCGGCTGGAGACCATCGTTCATGAGGATGGGATTGATGGCGAAATCGCAGGCCAGATCCCATTTGCGCTGGATGCGGTGGCCGCGCCGCACGAAATGGGTGAGCGCGCAATGCAGCGCCTCGTGCGCCAGCACGAACTCGACCTGCGACAAGGACAGCTTGTCGATGTAGGCCGGGTTGTAATAGAAACTCTTCATGTCCGTGGCCGTGGTCTTGCACCACGGCCCGGCTTCGATCATCGGCAGCCGCAACACCAGCGCGCCCAGAAACGGCTTGTCCAGAATCAGCCGTGTGCGCGCCGCCGCGAGTTTTGTGGCGGGGTCGTTGGCGAAGGTGATTGGATTGATGCTGGACATTCTGAAAGACTCTTTATCCACGAAGATCACGAAGACGCACAAAGATAACCTTTGAACTGATCTGCCTTTGCCTTTGTGTCTCTTCGTGTCCTTCGCGGATATATAGGGTTTTAATCACTCATACAAAACAATATCCGCGACCTGATTCGCCCAGTTGGCGAACTGCGGCACGGCAAACAGATTCTGGCCGATGTTGCGATGGATGTCGGAGACCAGCATGACGCCCATTTCCTTGAGCGGAAACTTCGCCGCGTAGTCGAGGATGTGGCCGAGCATTTCCTTGAGGTTGCCGCCATTCTTGTTGCGGATGGCGCGCGCCACCAGCGCGGCGGCCACGGCATATTGCAGGTCGGTATCGCGCGGCACGTCGGCAGGGCGGCCTTCGACAATCGCATCCAGATCGGGCATGCGGGACAGATTGGCGAGGTAAGCCGAAAATTCAATACCCGCCGCCTGGCCGACGCAGGCAGCCAGCGCCGGGCCGAGCAGATCGGGCTGATCGCCAAATTTCTGCAATGCGCGGTGGGCAAATTCCCACGAACGCGGCGTGGGAAAAGCCGTGGGGTTGCGCGACGGATCAAAGTCGAACAGCAGTTCGGGGCGGAAGCGCAGAAAGCCGATCAGGCGGTCGTCGATATTGTTTTCGTATGCCCATTGCGACCAGTCGTCGAGATTGGCTTCGACTTCGAAGTGCGAAAATCGGTTGGCCAGCGGTGCGGGCATGGCGTAGGTCACGCCGCGATCACCCTGGCGGTTGCCGGCGGCAAAAATCGCCCAGCCAGGCGGTACTTCGTATGCGCCCAGGCGGCGGTCAAGAATCAGCTGGTACGCCGCGGCCGACACCGAAGGCGGCGCGGAAGTGATTTCGTCCAGAAACAAAATGCCTTTTTCGCCGTGGCGTGTTGCATTGGGCAGAATGGCCGGAACGGCCCAGTCCACGCTTTCTCCGGTGCGGAACGGAATGCCGCGCAGATCGGAAGGCTCCATCTGCGACAGGCGGATGTCGATGACCGGCACGCCATGCTTGGCGGCCACTTCGCTCACCATCTGCGATTTGCCCACGCCGGGCGGGCCCCACATCATCACCGGGGTATGGTGGCCCTCGGCGGCGCTCAAAAACTCGCGTTCAAGAATGGGGATAAGCTGGGCGGGACGCATAAATCGAAAAGCCTTCTTTAAAGTTGACTATTTTACTCTGGAATAGGGTGAACGTGACTTTTGGGATAATGGCATGTGAAATGATTTGAGAGGATTGTAAATGAACAGATTCAATACCTGGCTTGCCTGTCTGCTGCTGGCCGGATGTTCAAGCCTGCCCATGGGCGCGGTGGCGCCCAAGGTCAGCGTGGCGGATATCGATGTCAAAAGCCTGGGCGTATTCGAACAGCGTTTCGATCTGGGCTTGCGCGTGACCAACCCCAACGACTTCGATCTGAAAATCGAGGGCCTGGATTTTGATCTGGAAGTGAACGGCCGGCCATTCGCCAAGGGACTTTCCAGCGCCGCGGCCATGATTCCGGCGGCGTCCAGCACGATCATTCATGTCGAAGCCATCACCGAATCCAAGAACATCATTTCGCAAGTCAAAACCATGCCGTTTGAAATGCTCAAGGAAGGCGTGCCCTACAAAGTGAAGGGTCGGGTGAAAACCGACAGGACGGACTGGATGCCATTCGAGCACAAGGGCGTTTACGGCGCGGACACCAAGCCCAGGGGCCAGAAGACATGACAAGGGCAGCGGCCTGGCTTTGGCTGACCGTGCTGATTGGCCTGACCGCCTGCGGCAAACCCGAACCGGAGGCGGCGTTTGACGATGGCCCCAAGGGCTATGTCGAGTTCTACCTGCCTGAATCGGAAGGAGCTGAAAGCCTGCACCGCGATGTGCAGATATTTCATGTGCTGGGTGGCGAGCGCGAGTTTCTGGGCATGACGCGCAAGTGGAGCAAGCTTAGTGAGGCCCGGCGCGGACTGACGGCAACGCTGCCGCCAGGCAAACACGACTTTGTCATCGCCGCCGATGGTGCTGAAACGACAACTTCCTTACAGGTTGAAAAAAACGGCTACCACCGCGTGCGCATCGGCTTCGCGGGCGTCAGCAATCAGCAGATGATCGGCGCCACCGAACAGGTGCAGTTCAGTATTCAGGCAATAGTCGAGCCTCTTCAATAGATGCTCGGCGGCAGAGCAGGCAATACGGCTGCGTTACAATCAGCCAATATTTTCCCGATGTGTTAATCATGAAATTAGGTACGCCCCTTTCCCCTTCCGCCACCAAAATCATGTTGCTGGGTTCGGGCGAACTCGGCAAGGAAGTCATCATCGCGCTGCAACGCCTGGGCGTGGAAGTCATCGCGGTGGACCGCTATCCCAACGCGCCGGGGCATCAGGTGGCGCATCGCCATCATGTCATCAACATGGCCGATCACCGGGCGCTGCGCGCGCTGGTCGAGCAGGAAAAGCCGCATTTCATCGTGCCGGAAATCGAGGCCATCGCGACGGATGAGCTCGTTGATATTGAGGAAGATGGCATCGCGGCGGTCATTCCCACCGCGCGCGCGGCCTGGCTGACCATGAACCGCGAAGGCATCCGGCGGCTGGCTGCGGAAGAGCTGGGTCTGCCGACTTCACCCTATGCTTTTGCCGATTCACTTGTAGCGTTGCGCGCGGCGATCGATGACGGCATCGGTTATCCCTGCATCGTCAAGCCGGTGATGTCGTCGTCCGGCAAGGGCCAGAGCAAGGTCAACGGACCGGACGAGCTGGAAGCCGCCTGGAACTACGCGGCCAGTGGCGGACGGGTGGATCAGGGCCGAGTCATCGTCGAAGGTTTCATCCGCTTCGACTACGAAATCACGCAACTGACTGTGCGCGCCCGAAATGAAAAGGGTGAAATCGATACATATTTCTGCGAACCCATCGGCCATGTGCAGGTCAAGGGTGATTATGTGGAGTCCTGGCAGCCGCAGCCCATGTCGCCCGCCGCGTTGAAAACCGCGCGTGACATGGCCAGAACCGTCACCGACAACCTCGGCGGACTTGGCATCTTTGGCGTGGAACTGTTCATTCGCGGCGATCAGGTGTGGTTTTCAGAAGTCAGCCCGCGCCCGCACGATACCGGCATGGTGACGATGTGCACGCAAAGGCAGAATGAATTCGAACTGCATGCCCGCGCGATTCTGGGGCTTCCGGTGGATGTTGGCTTGCGCCGGCCGGGCGCGTCGGCCGTGATATACGGCGGCATGAACGCGGCAGGCATTGCATTTGAAGGCGTGGATGAAGCGCTGCGGGTGCCCGAATCCGACATCCGGCTGTTCGGCAAGCCCGAGGCCTTTCCGCGCCGGCGAATGGGCGTGGCGCTGGCCAATGCCGATACCGTGGACGAAGCGCGCCGCCGCGCAAAAGAAGCGGCTTTCCGTGTCAAACCCGTGGCACCACATGACTGATATTCGAGAAAACATGGAAACGCATTACAACCGCATCGGCGGCGACGAAGCCATCAGAAAACTGGTCGACCGCTTCTACGACCTGATGGACGAAGACCCGGATTACTACGGCATTCGCAAGCTGCATCCTGCCGATCTCACCGAATCGCGCAACAAGCTTTACTGGTTTCTTTCCGGCTGGACCGGCGGCCCGCCGATGTACACGGACCGCTTCGGCCATCCCTTTTTGCGCAAGCGCCACATGCCGTTCGAGATCGGCGAATCCGAACGCGACCAGTGGATGACCTGCATGAAGCGCGCGATGAATGACGTCGATCTCGACGAGAAACTGAAAGCCGAATTGACTGCCGCGTTTTTCAAGACGGCGGATTTCATGCGCAACAAAGAGGCTTGATGCGCAAGCTGCTGGTTCTTGTATCGTTGCTCGCGGCCAGCCTGACAACACTGGCCTGGCTGGTGCTGGACAACCAGCCGCGCGTGGAGCCAGGCGACCGAATCCGTCGTGCTGATCTGGTCTGGGCCAAGCAGTTGTTCGAGCGTAATGTTCCGCCCACGCGCGCGGCCAACACCCTGCAAACCCTGGATTTGTCGGAAGAAGAAGTCAACCGGCTGCTGAATTACGCCGTGGTGGTCAAACCCGTCAGCGGTGTGGCGGCCAATCTCGAACCCGGCAAGGCCGAGATCAACGTGACGCTGCGCGTGCGCCAGAATCCTTTTGGCAATTACCTCAATTTTTCTGCCGATATTTCAAGTCTCGACAGCCGGCTTGCCATCTCGCGCATGCGCCTGGGCAGCCTGCCGCTGCCCGCATTTCTGGGGCGCGGTGTGTGGTGGGTTGCGCGAAACTGGCTGCAACAGGATGTTTCTCTCGACGCGTTGTTGAAGGCAGTGCATCGAGTGGACATGCACGAAGACCGGCTTAGCATGGATTACCAGTGGCACCCGAAATTGCTGACCATGCTGGAGCGCAAGGGTGCCGAGGTGCTGATCGGCCCTGAAGAGAAAGAGCGCCTTCTGGCGTATGCCAGCTTTGTAAGAAAAACCGCGAACCGGTATCCCGGCCACAGCCAGCAGCCTGCACGCGAACTGGTTGAATCAGTGTTCCGTTTCGCGGAGCAGCGAGGTGGTGAAGCCGCTGCGGAAAACCGCGCTGCCCTTACCGCACTGGGCGCCTATGTCGCCGGCGTCAGCCTGCCGCAGTTGCTGGAAGGAAAGGGGCGCACCACCCGCCGTGCGCCGCCCGTATTGTTGAAGCTGCATGGACGGCGTGATGCGGCGGAACACCTGCTGATCGCCAGTGCGATCTCGGCGGCTGGCGGCAGCCGTCTGGCCAATGCCATCGGCCTGGCCAAGGAGGAGGAAGACATCGAGTCCGGCTCGGGTTTCAGTTTTACCGATCTGGCTTATGACCGCGCGGGCGCGCGCCTGGGCGAACTGGCTACCGGCTCGGCTGCCGCATCAGTGCAGGCGGGGTTGCGACAGTTGCCGGACGATGCGGCCCTTTCCCCCAGCTTTGCCGACCTGCCGGAATTCCTGCCGCACCATGAATTCGTCCGCCGTTTCGACAAGCCCGGCAGCCCGGCCTATCTGGATCAGATCGAGGAAATCGACCGGCGTCTGGCCGGGCATCCGTTATACAGACAATAACGGGCGGTATATGCAAATCTGCTAAAATGGCGGGCTTTTCCCTTACCGGCCCGGCTCCAGCCAGAAATCCTATGTCCCGCAAGCTTCGCAACATCGCCATCATCGCCCACGTCGACCACGGCAAGACCACGCTCGTCGATCAACTGCTGAAACAGTCCGGCACCTTCCGCGACAACCAGCAGATGGACGAGCGCATCATGGATTCCAACGACCTGGAAAAGGAACGCGGCATCACCATCCTGGCCAAAAATACCGCAATCAATTACGGCGACTACCATATCAACATCGTCGACACCCCCGGGCACGCGGATTTTGGCGGCGAAGTGGAACGGGTGCTGGGCATGGTCGATGGCGTGCTGCTGCTGGTGGATGCGGTGGAAGGACCCATGCCGCAAACCCGCTTCGTCACCAAGAAGGCGCTGGCGCTGGGCCTGCGTCCCATCGTCGTGGTCAACAAGGTCGATCGTCCCGGCGCGCGCTCGGACTACGCCATCAACGCCACGTTTGATCTGTTCGACAAGCTGGGCGCAACGGACGAGCAGCTCGATTTCCCCATTGTGTACGCTTCCGGCCTCAACGGCTGGGCCTGCATGGACCTCAAGGACGCACCGTCTTCCGGCGGTTCGGCGGCCGACATGAAGCCGCTGTTCGAGGTCATTCTGGATCACGTGCCCGAACCCGTGGGCAGCCCCGATGCGCCGCTGCAATTCCAGATTGCCGCGCTGGACTACTCTTCCTATGTCGGACGCATCGGCGTGGGCCGCATCCGCAACGGCCGCATCAAACCCGGCCAGATGGTTGCCGTGGCCTGGGGCGAGGGCGGCGAAGTCAAAACCGGCAAGATCAACCAGGTGCTGGGCTTCCAGGGCCTGGACCGCATTCTGGTCGACGAAGCCGAGGCGGGCGACATTGTGCTCATCAACGGCATCGAGGATATCGGCATTGGCGTGACGATTACCGACAAGGACAATCCCCAGCCGCTGCCCATGCTGAAAGTGGACGAGCCCACGCTGACCATGGACTTCATGGTCAACTCGTCACCGCTAGCCGGCACCGAGGGCAAGTTCGTCACCAGCCGCCAGATACGCGACCGGCTTACGCGAGAACTGCTCACCAACGTTGCGCTGAAAGTGGAAGATACCGAAGACGCCGACGTGTTCCGTGTTTCCGGGCGCGGCGAACTGCACCTGACGATTCTTCTGGAAAACATGCGCCGCGAAGGTTTCGAGCTGGCCGTGGCCAAGCCGCGTGTCGTGTACAAGGACATCGACGGCGAAAAATGCGAGCCTTACGAAAACCTGTCCATCGACCTGGAAGACGACACCCAGGGCGTGGTCATGGAAGAAATCGGCCGCCGCCGCGGCGAGCTCACCAACATGGAATCGGATGGGCACGGCCGCACGCGGCTCGAATACCGCATTCCCGCGCGCGGACTCATCGGTTTCCAGAGCGACTTTCTGACCATGACGCGCGGCACCGGCCTGATGAGCCACGTGTTCGACGAATACGGCCCCGTCAAGGCCGATCTGCCCGGCCGCCACAACGGCGTGCTGGTGTCACAGGAAAACGGCGAGGCCGTCGCCTACGCCTTGTGGAACCTGGAAGACCGCGGCCGCATGTTCGTTAACCCCGGCGACAGGCTGTACGAAGGCATGATCATCGGCATTCACAGCCGCGACAACGACCTGGTCGTCAATCCCATCAAGGGCAAGAAGCTCACCAACGTCCGCGCCTCAGGCACCGACGAAGCCGTGCGCCTCACCCCGCCGATCAAGCTCACACTGGAATCCGCCGTCGAATTCATCGACGACGACGAACTGGTCGAGATCACGCCCAAGTCCATCCGCATCCGCAAGCGTCATTTGCAGGAGCACGAGCGCAAGCGGGCGGCGAGAGAAAGCGCCTGATCACACAGGAACTGGTGTTGTTTGTTGTTTTGAAATGTCGCAGACAACAGCACCGACATATTGCCTGTTTCCCTCTTTAAAGGGACTCAGGCTGACCTCGAGCGGAAAATGTTCCCCGCCCTTGCGCTGTCCAGTCAATACACGCCCTGTTCCCATTGGCCTGGCCGAGGGCTTGCTCATGAAGTTCGTTCTCAACGTCTTGTGATCAACGTGTACCGCTTCTGGTACCAGAATTTCAAGCGGCTTGCCCAGCAGTTCATCAGGGTTGTAACCGAACATCTTGTCCAGCGCGGGGTTTGTCAAAACAATCCTGCCTTCCGCATCCACTACCAGCAGGCCGTTGACATTGGCCTTCACCACCATGCGATAGCGTTCCTTTTCATTGCTTAGTGCTTTGGCCGCTTCAGCTTCGGTCTGTGCTTTTGCAGCATCTATTTTGGCCTGGTGTCGCCCGTTTATGGCTAGAGCCAGCAAGGCAGAGAGGATTCCAAATACAGCAATGACAATTGAAGAGACAGTGATGACGGGTTTCCACACGTTGCTTCGAATCATGGCCAGCTGACTGGCCGGGAGATGTGAAACAACCAGCCATTCTGGAATGTCCTTGATTCGGCTGTCATCCGCCACCTTGAGCGGGTAAATGCTGCTCCAGGTCCACAGACCATCAGCCAGTTCCACCTGGTCCGCGGATCTGCTGGAAATGATTTTCCAGGCATCCGGGTAACGCTGCCCCAGAGTGATGTAACGATTGAACATGAATCCCCATTCATCAGCGGCAAGAGGGGAACTCAGCCAAAAGCCTTGTTTGTTGAGCAGCATGACGTGATCGCGTTTGTTGCCGATGCTTTCCGTGAAGTCATCCAGCAGATGTCTGGCAGCCACGCTCAGAACCAGAATTCCATGCGGACGCCTATCACTGGACTGTACTGTGCTGGCCAGGCGAAGCATGGGCTTGTAGGGAACTTCAATTACATCATTTTCAATATTCAGATCCAGCGGTGAAACATAAATCTCACCGGGTTTGAGCAGCATGGAATTCTTGAAGTAGTATCTGGACGCTTTATTCTGCAGGCCTTCCCTGGCTATTCTTGCTGGGCGGCCTTCCACATTGTTGACCCGCACCTGTTCCTTGCCGTTTTCATCGATCCAGCGTATCTGGTCATAGACCGGGTTATAGGCCATCAGGTCCATGAACTTTAACCCAAGCTGCTCTAGCCCGCCTTTTGTACCATCAATGGCCTGGCTCAGTACGGGCTCGTTTGCCAGCACGCGCAATTGTGCAATCGGCACCTGCAATTCGCTATCCAGCCGGCGGACGGCCAGTACGATGCTGTTGATCTCGTCAGCCTGGATAAGACCAAGTTCCCCTTTAATGCGGTCATGCCCCACATACCAGGCACACGCCATAACCAGCAGCGCAAGCGGAAGGAAAAAAAGCAGGAACAGGCGGATGGGAAAAGCGGTACGTGGTTGTTGGACGACTGGGGGCATGAAGTCCTTTCCGCGATTCAGGAAGTTGTGCTGTTGGAAATCCGGCCAAGCCGGCATCCTGCACAACAGTTTAACCAATGTTAAGGATTATATAGGCAAAGATCAAAGGTCCCTTGGCCGATATGAAGGTCGCTATTGAAAAGCAATTAGTCGGTTCCGACGAAGCCGTGCGCCTGACGCTGTCGGTCAAGATAATGCCTTGGCTTATGCCGGGTCTTGCAATACAGTCCTCATGTCACCCTCGCTGACCGGATATTTCAGCACGGCGTGGATGGGAAACAGCTCCAGCAGCTTGTCGATGTGAGCTTCCTCTGAAGGCTGCATGAACACGATCGTCTTCGCCCCGGGCGCCCTGGATTGCAGGGTGCGCAGGGTAACGTCCAGGTTCGAGACGGTGTTTCCCGCGTAGTCGTTGCCCCAGCCGTAGATGAACTCACCAAGAAAAAACTCCGGTGCCTGCTTTTGCAGGGCGCGGTGGAGATTGCGGGCAGAGTCGAACCGCTCCGCCACAATGCCCAGCTCCTGATACAAGTCAGGGAAATGAGGAGCAAACGGGGATTCGGCGAGAGCGAAGAAGGTTTTCATGCGACGGCTGGTTGATGGTGATTGGATATGCAATTGTGCCGATAATCATGGCAGACGTTGTCCTGCATGGCCGGAAATGATTCTTCAAACACGTCTGTCCCCTTCACTAATTTTTGGGCCTGGCTCACACAAACCGGTCCCTTGAACTCATTCAATGCCCAGCAACTCCACGTCAAAAATCAGCACGCTGTCGGGCGGGATGGTGCCGGGAATGCCCCGCGCGCCATATGCGGTCTGCGAGGGACAGAAGAGTCTGGCCTTGCCGCCTGGTTTCATTTTCTGCATGCCCTGTGTCCAGCAAGGGATGACGCGATTCAACGGGAAAGACGCGGGCTGGTTGCGCCGGTATGAACTGTCGAACTCCGTGCCGTTTACCAGCGTGCCGCGGTAATGCACCTTCACCGTGTCGCTGGCCGAAGGGGCCGAACCGCTGCCTTGCTTGAGATGCGTCACCACCACGCCTGACGGCAATTTATCCGCGCCCAATGGCTTTGCCTGCGCGCCGATACTGACAACAGCCGCCATCGCGACAAAAGATTTCATGATGTTCACAGGGACGATTCCTTTTATTGAATGAATTTTGATGACGACTGCTTGCCTGCGCAAAAAATTATTTCAGGCCAACCCCGTCTGATTCAACGCCAGCCCCTCGGGCACTGGCCAAAAACATGCGCGTATTCCGCATCGGTATCGATGCGCGCCCGGCTTGCGTTGAATTTGTCTTTCCAGGTTGAAACCAGGGGCGCCGTCAGTTCCTCGATGCGCGCCATCGTCGCCGCGCGCGCCGCATCCGCCGAGGCGGCCTTGGCCGGCTTGCTGGCGCGTGGCAGCCCCGCAGTCTGCACCGCCCTGATCCAGTCGCGGCTGAAATCGCTCAGCTTGAGCCTGGCCTCGGTCACGTGCTTTTGCTCATGCGTGTCGATTGCCTTGTATTCACAACTGCCCTGCGGCCAGTTTATGCCCGGTATCCATACCTGGATCGGGTCCATGGTCTGGCTGACCTTTTCCACCCAGTAGCAAACCTGGCCGTTTTTCGCCGGCATGGTCTTGATGACGGCATCCATCTTTCCGGAAAAGCTGTGCACCGTCAGCGCCAGACGTTTCGGATTCGGCGGCACCCTGCCGCGGATATCATCCAGCGTCAGGTTTGGCATTATCTCGACCGCCCACGCGCCGGTTCCAGGCTTCACGCTCACATCAATCGGCCCCGGCGTATCGCGCTGCGGCGCGCAATCCTGAAGCAGGGTGTAGTAAAGCGTGGGGCCGGGCGTGCCCACCTTGCGGGTCAGCGGATCAGGCGAGGAAGGATTCATCCTGACCTTGTCGGTGTAAACATCGCGATGCTCGTTGTAAGCCTGTCGCACCCCGCCGGGGCAGGTTGCCACGCACGAAGCCGAGGTCGCCTTGTCCGTAACCGACAGATCAACCAGATCGATGCCCGCCTTGCCGTCGATGCTCATCGACACGCTGGCCGTGCACTTTGCGATGCAGCCAGCCACCCGTGCCTCGTAGCTGAAGGGAAATTTGCCCGTACCCTTGATGGCCTGGGTGTTCGTGTCACGCGTCAGCGGAATCACGGCCTTGCCCCGCCAGGTCATCGTGCCGCCTTCCATCGAGAAAGGCTTTTCGTCGTAGCGGATTTCAAAATCGGCATAAGGCACCACTTCGGCAAAAACCTGGCCCGACAGTGCGAACAGCGCGACGCAGGCAAGGTGTTTGAGATAACCAGCCGGATGAATCATGGGGAAATTACTGCCAGATTTGTAGAGCATTTTTCAGTGAGCTGCCAATTGCGTGTTGTTAGTGTTGATGAGAAATCACGGCTCGTTAGTTGTACAGTTCGCAAATTAATGCCTCGCTGAAATCCACATAGGTGCGGGCCATGGTTTTTCTCCAATTAATTCGAGGCCCGCTTGCTAATTAATTGGTGAGCCAGGCCCGCAGCCCTTAGTTGGGGTAGTTGTTGGCGACAGCTTCTTCCACCAGGGTCTGCAACTGCTCATAGCCGAAGCTGGGCATGGGGCGTCCGTTGACGAAGAATTCCGGGGTCTTGGTGACCTTGAGTGTCTCGGCGTCTGCCATGTCATGGGCAACAAGCGCCGCGATTTCCGGTGCGTTCATGTCCTGCCGGACACGCTCCATATCCAGGCCTACGCCAGACAGCGCGTCCCACATCCGGTCCGGTTCCACGCGGTGGTGGATCACCCATGTCTCCTGGGCGGCGTACAGCGCCTCCAGCGTCTCCCAGTATTTCCCCTGCCTGCGTGCCGCCTCCAGAACCTTGACCGCATGGTCGGAGCCTTCGTGAAATGGCGTGTAGCGCATGGCAAGACGCACGCGGTCCGGGTGCGCGGCCATCAGTTCCTTGATGAAGGGATAGAAGGCCCGGCAGGTTTCGCAGGCGGGGTCGAAGAATTCGACGATCAGCACTTTGGCCTCGGCGGAACCCAGGGTAGGTGAATGCATGCGCACCAGGTTGGCCTGGTTCAGGGCAACGGCCTCGGTGGCCTGCTCCTGTTTGTCGCTGGTATAGAACAGCGTGGCTCCCGCGAAGATCAGCAACAGGATGACGGCGGACAGGATGAATAGCGTTTTTTGCTTCATTTCGATACCTTGATGTGGGAGAGCGCCAGCAGCACGATGATGACGGAAAAGGCCAGTACGGAAAGCAGGGGGATATTGATGAAGCCGAGCCACTCGAAAGTAACCTCGCTGCAAGGCACCCCCCTCACACAGGGGGCGATGTTCTCCGGGATTACGCCCAGGACAAGCAGCCAATGGAACACCGCGAATCCCCAACCCGCAAGCGCCAGCGGCATGGCATACCGCACCACTCTGGGGTCAAGCGGAAACAGACCTGCGGGCAGGACCAGAACCAGAGGGAACATGAAAATGCGCTGCCACCAGCACAGTTCGCAAGGCGCCAGCTTCATCACCTCGCTGAAAAACAGGGCGCCCAGCGTCGAGGCCGCGGCGATCAGCCAGGCAAGAAAGACCAGCGTCCAGGCGCGGTCATGGTCGGCCCTTGCCAAAGCGGGTGGAGGTTGAGTGCGGCTTGCCATTAATATCGGCGCCCAAAATAAATCAGTCCCCTAATGATACTTAATGCGCAGTCTGCTGCGCGTTGTCACTGGGCATGAAAAACGGGCAGGTCGCGGTACCGTCAGATTTACGAACCAGCTCCTCGCTGAAATCCGCGTAGGTGCGGTTCAGCAGATGCTTGCCGGCATCGTCCTCATAGCGCGCACAAGCCTCGGCCAGGGCGCAGTTCGAAGTCATGCAGTAGGTGTGGGTCATGGTTGTCTCGTTTGTCTGGGAAATGGCTTGGCGCTATTGTGCTGGAATGTTCTTGTTCAGATCGGCAACAAACTGCTGCAGGGCTGAAGACAAGGCCAGCGCCAGAGACTGCGCGTAGGATTCCGCTGTCATTGCCACTGCCATGCCTGCCGATCCCTCGCCGGCATAGTGCTTGTTGAGCAGTTCCTTGCCATCCTCGTTGACCCTGACAACAAGCGAAACCTGGCCTGTGTAAGAAAAATACATGTCACAGAATACGTTCAGGATGTCCCCGGAAACGACCTTGCCTGTATTGCCCGCCTGTCCGGTCGAGTTGATCACGGTATAGCCATTGTTTCGCAATTCGGTCGCAACGGCCTGTGCCACCCAATCGGAAACATCGTTTGTCGGAATGACATCGGCCGTACGCATGCCCAGTGCATTTCTCACGGTGCCTACCGTTTTCTTGTCAGAACGCTGGTCGACAAATGGCTTCAGCACAATCTGAACGTTCTTCTGTATCGGGGTGATGGCAGCATGGGCGACCGATTTGTTGCCCGACTCGCTGGCGGGCGGATAAATCAACGTTGGCTGACGGGTTCCGAAGGCGCAGCCCGCAAGGAAGGCAACCGAAAGAACCGTTGCCACCATGCGTGCACTGCGGATAACCATGCTCATGATGACTGGTTTGCTGATCAGCTCCTCGCTGAAATCCGCATAAGTACGGGTCAGCAGATGCTTGCCGGCATCGTCCTCATAGCGAGCACAGGCATCGGCCAGGGCGCAGCTCAAAGTCATGCAGTAGGTATGGGTCATGATGGTTTGTCTCCTAATAAATATTGAGCTTGGTTTCTTGAACGTGAGTAGTGCTCTCACTGGATCAAGGCCCTCAAGCGCTCAAATTTGCATTTAGGTTCATGTATGGCCTTTGCCCACTTCGCAATGTTTCCCCAGTATGTATCTATATACGCTTGTAATTCAGGCCGCTTGTCGGAATAGATCGTCTTCAGATAATAGTCGTAGGTGATGTCGAGCAACCCACGATCGACCCCAAGGTTCCTGATTTGTGCACAAATAACAAAATGACGCAGAGCTTCATCTAGGGAGTTGAGTTTCTTGCGGTACTCATTGTCCAGGGCATTGTTCTTCTCCTGCACCAATAGTGGTTTCACTTTTTCATCGTAGTCGCATTCAATTTCCAGCAATATTGGCAAATGTTTTCGGTACTCTTCCTCAAGAGTTATCAGGGTCTCGATTGATTTAATGCGGTTGTTGTTACGGAAGGTAATCAGTACCCATACCCCCCCTGCGAGAATTGCGATCGATTGCAGCACATTGAGAATCAAGTTCGGGGTTAGGCCAAGAATTGTCATGGCGCTCATGTCATCGCTCATTTGCAGTGCTCCAGATCAGTTCGTGCCTTTGCCTGTTATGAATTTCGAGCCTGGCCCCTTTAGCTTGGCCCCTTTAGCTTGTAATTGCTGTTGTTTCTTTTAGATTCAGCGACGGCCTGGCAAGGGCGGGATATCGACCCAATGTGGCTTGCAATGCAGGGGTAGTGTAAGCGGTATACCAACAAGCCGGGAGTTCAATAATTCAGGCTCAGGAAAGGGTGGGAGCGGCGAAATGCTCCGAATAGCCCGGGTCAAGTGGTCATGGACAGCCTTACCCATGCCCGGAGAGGGTAGGCGGTTGTGTTGAAGCACTGCCTGTATTCGACCGGATCGATCAACTTTTCCAGCAGTATAAGAAGGTGTCTGGTCACTCAGGCCTACAACCTGAACTTCATTGAGCTGTCCGGATTTGTCAATAACAACAAGAAGCTCAATTGTCTGGTCAGCACACAAGTGCTGGCCATGTTCATCAAGCAAGGGCGTTTTGGAAGATTGGGCATTGATTCTGCTCAAGATTTCTCTGGCATAAGACTTTACGACCATGGAGGTGCCAGGAAGATCAATTGCCACAATATAAATAGGTAGGGGTTCAGTGGCATCCTTGGGCAAGCTTAGATCCAGCGCGACAGCACTGGTGCCAAGGCAAAGGCAAGAAAACACCAGCGTCGAAAAAGCAATCAAGATTCGCATTAATTATGGCTGCCCTCAGAAACGAAATGGATTTTCCGCGTAGTCAGCATCAGGTGCAAGCTGGTGTCGGAGATGAAATCCAGCTCGCGCAAGCATCGGCCAGGGCGCAGTTCGAAGTCATGCAGTAGGTGTGGGTCATGGTTTCCTCGCTGACAGATAAATTCGAGCCTGGCGCCTAAAATTCAGGCGCCATTACTTTGAGCCGTGGCCGATCCCTGTTACCTGTCCAGTATCGTCCCGAAAGGCGGCTTCTTGCCTTGCTCGAATACAAGGTTGTCGAAAACAGCCACTGCCACCGCGCTCGTTACGCCAAGCGACACCTTCGCAATCGCGGCGCCCTGGGTTTTCACCGTAAGGGTCTGGAACGCATTGAGTTGAGTACCCGTGGCGGTGCCCACTACCGCGCCGTTCTTGTCGAAGGCAACCATGTTGGCATAGCCCGTCTGATTCAGCGGCTCGGGCACCAGAACGGACTTCGCGTCGACTGAAACGGAAATGACCGGCACGGCAAATGTTGCAACAACCCGGCCCGTGCTTGCGTCGCTAACCCCAGCCACGCCTTGTAACACGGGGGTGACGGAATTGGGACTGGAAGCGGTATTCGGCGTGGCGCGGGCAAAGACGCGATTCCTGCCCTTGAAGGATACACAAGGCGCGCCCTCGCAGGAGAAGACCACGCCCGATGACTGATACTGTATACGCACATCGGTCTTGTCCCGCACATTGTCAAAATCGATACGGGTGACTGGCCCCGCAAAAGCGCTGGACGTGCCAAGCGCGGCCAGCGCAAAACCTGCCAGATATGCGCGAAGGGGGAAAGGCATCTTGATCATGGCTGTTATCTCCTGAGTGTTGTGGTGAAAAGAAAAGAAGTGTAGGTGCGATTGCTTACGGGGAAACAGTGAACTGCTCCCCGGTATTCTGGGTCAGCAGATGCTTGCCGGCATCGTCTTCATAGCGTGCGCAGGTCTCGGCCAGGGCGCAGTTGGAAGTCATGCAGTGGGTGTGGGTCATGGTTTGTCTCGCTTATATGCGGAGTTATTCGACCTTGACTATGACTAAGCAGCCACGCCTATTAAAACGAGTGGTACGGCTGGGACACCACGACCTTGTCGAATCAGATCGTACAGCGCGCCTTCGTAATAACCGGGGCCGGATGACATCTGGGCTTGCAGACTTTTCATGGGCAGGATTTCGACTCCGACATCAATCTCGTTGCCGACATAAAAAGCCATGTGTTTGACGAACAGATCGTATGCAATGAAGGAATATTTTCCGAACTGAACTTCAACGGCCACGCGCTGTTTCACGAAGTCGGTTTGGTTATAACTTTTGATTGGTTCACCACCGGCTTCCTGAATGAGCTTCTTTTGTTCCTTGGCGGGTAATCCCATGGTTTTTCGGATGAGTTGCTCATCCTTGGTCACCCAATAGTCGTAGCGCGATTCGGACCAGTCCCGGTCAGAGAGCAATTTCTTGAACTGGCTGTTCATGACCTTAGGGCTATAGAGAACCTTGCCCATCATGGTCTTCTCTTTGCTAACCTTGTTTTTCGCAGCTTGAGCGTCAACCGAACTTACAACGGTTTGCAACTCTTTCCAGAGTTTGGGGTGGTGAACCAGCAAGTATTCGAGGCCGTTCAGATGAGAGTAGGTTTCGACGATCTTCATTCAATGGCCGCCATTTTTTTGCCTGGGGTCGTATACCGGTTTGTTCATCGGTCTGGTCCTCAATTGCCCAGCTCGGAGCTGGGCAAGGCGCTCACGCGCGATTTCCACATAGCGCGTCTCGATATCGCAACCAAAACCACGGCGGCCATGTTTAACAGCGGCGATCACGGAACTGCCTACGCCAAGATAAGGATCAAGCACAGAATCACCGGGTTCGGTCATCGAAAGAACGAGCCGCTCGACGAGTTCCACGGGGAACTGGCAAGGGTGCTCGGTTTTCTCGCAATGGTTTGCCTTGACGTTGGGAATGACCCATACATCCCCAGGATTCTTGCCGAGCGGATTGCACGACAATTGCCCTGCCTTGGGACCCTTGAAATGTTTCTTGTTCGGATATTTGGATGGGACGCGGATCGGATCAAGGTTGAAGGTATAACTATCCGATTTAGTGAACCACAGGATAGTTTCGTGACGTCCAGAAAGACGCTTGGAGCAATGCAGGCCATGCTCGAAGTGCCAGATGATTCGGTTGCGCAGACGCAAACCATGATTCTTGAACAGTGGATAAAGCGCGATATCCAGCGGTACCACTTCACCATCCGGCGTAATGTGATTGCCCACCTGCCAGCAAATACTGCCCTGCGGATGTAGCACACGCACGCATTCCGCGATAACACTCGCCTGCTCGGCCAGATAACGTTCCAGCGAAGTGCGACGTTCGTATGCCTTGCCGATGTTGTATGGCGGAGAGGTGACGATCAGCTTCATGCTGCCGTCTGACAAATCATGCAGATATGTCAGGTTGTCCAGCACTGCCATGTTGGCATCAGGATCGACTTGGTAATGCTTCTTGGCGCCAGGTACGACAACTGGCGCTTCGGGTAAGCCCAATTCGATTTGTTTGATGGCTGTTTGTGTCATTAGCTTTAGCTATTAACTCGGCACAACAAAACGACCTTGTTGTTTTGATGTGATTAGCATTAGGCTTTACTTCTGATTTTGTGTGTTTGTTTGTTGAGTTGGGGTTGGTGTGGAAGAGGGAACTTTTTGCATAGTTGGGCTAGTGGCACCTTTTTGAGATGTCGTCTGCTGAATTTTTTGCATGGTGGGAGTGGTGGCCCCATCGAATACGATAGGACGAATATTTCTGGACATGTTGCCTCCTTGTTCCAGGTTAAGTGAAATGAAGAATACAGTAAGAGTTATACCAACTAAGAAACATCCAGCAGACAAGTAATTTAGGCTGTATGTGGCGATGTTATACGGGTTCTTGGTCGTCAATGATGACTCATCACCCTCCCAGTAATATTTGTAGCTAAGCTGCTCTTGATATCGAAGTGCTTTTCCACTGATTAAAAACGATATCACTGTGCTAGAGGTTGCTACTGCAAACAATAGCCATGAGCCATATAAAGCCCACGGCACGAAGGCAATCTTGATGGGAACAAAGTCTTTGAGAAATCCAAGGGACAAAGCGAGCCCACCAGTTGAATAAGCCAAGATTGATTTGTCAAAGTTTTCTATGCCGGATAATTCACGCTTTCTAATTTCTGCCACAAAATCAGCATGAACTCTTTTTGCATCATCTGTAGGGATGAAGCTATTTCTATTCTTATTCTGCGTATTATTCTTGCCGGGCATTAGATTGTTCTAGCACATTCGACTTAATCCCAGCTCAACGCCCCACCCGTCTGATACTCCGTCACCCGGGTCTCGAAGAAATTCTTCTCCTTCTTCAGTTCCATCTGTTCCGACATCCAGGGAAAGGCGTGATAGGCGTCGTGAAACGGCTGCGGCAGCCCCACGGAGCCCAGGCGCATGTTGGCGAAGAATTTCGCGGTCGCCAGATGCTCCGGGGCGGAGTAGCCGAGAATCGGCCCGTCCTTGAGGCAATAGGCGATGTATTCGCCTTCCAGCGCCAGGGCGCGCTGCGTGTCGTGGGTGATGGTGGCTACCAGCTCCGCGGTCAGCGCGTCCGGGTATTGCGCCATGAATTCACGAATCAGCGCCACGCCGAAGCCGATGTGTTGCGATTCGTCGCGGGCAA
>WPCI01199207.1_pt1 | contig 73279 bp, 76 predicted proteins | sample 5399871 | NCBI WGS metagenome assembly WPCI01 (sample SAMN12869469, study PRJNA574797) | sludge metagenome | isolation source: wastewater treatment of pH7 | place: China:Beijing | collected 2019-05-20 | reverse complement strand
GACTTTTCTTCCCCTGCTACTTTGTCGTATGTGGCATCATCAACGATTGCAAACATATCTGTATAAGAACGACCATCACCGATAATTGTGTTACCTTCATATTTTAACTTTGTACTATTCATTTCAGCATTTTCTACTTTTTCTTTCGCAAATAGTACACCTTGTTCGCTTGTTACTGTTGGTAATTTATCAATTGCCTTTGCATCGTCTTTTTCTACTTTCTTAAGTAGTTCTTTCTTCACTAACTCTTCCCCAGTTTTCTTATCCATCACAAGTACTTTTTTACCTTCTAATGTCGTAAGTTTCATTTTGTATGTGTTCTTTTCTTTTATGTCAGACTTGTTTTTATCGATAATTGAATTTACTTGTTGGTCACTACCGTAAGCAACGATACCGTTTGCTTTCTCTCCTAATAAAGAACAACCTGATAATGCTCCGAATGAAATTGCTGCTGCTAATCCGATTCCTACTAATTTTTTCATGATGATTTCTCCTTTTATCTGTTTTATAGTAAATACAATTTTTGTATTAGTTTTGAAATGATGAGAAGCTTGTTTTGTTGCTTCTGGTATTAGTGTATAAGAAATAGGGAGACGCAACTATCGAGTTAGCTTACAGTAACATTACACTTATGTAATTTAGTGAAATTGCACAAAAGTAAGTTAATTTTAAAGAGGGATAATGAGAATATATTAGAAATACAATATTATATATAGAATGTCATATTATAATGGATGTATTTTGGAAATAACATGTAAGGACATATTAGTTTTGTTATAATAAACACATAGGCTGTAAAAATGAATATTCTTTACTGTAAAGGGAGATTTTTCAGTTTTCCAAGTAGTGAATTTGAAATATGAGGTATATCATAGGAGGAATTTAGATGTCTGTATTTAAACGATTAAGAGATTTAACAATGTCGAACGTATATTCATTAATTGAAAAAGCGGAAGATCCAGTTAAGATGACGGATCAATATTTACGCGATATGCAAGCGGATGTACAAGAAGCTGAGAAAAGTGTAGCCGCTCAAATTGCACTTGAGAAGAAATTCAAAATCTTATTTGAAGAGCAAGAAGCGCTTGTGAAAAAACGTGAAGAGCAAGCTCATATGGCTGTTCAAGCTAACAACTTAGATCTTGCGCGCCGTGCATTAGAAGAAAAACAAAATGCAGAGCAAAAGATGAATGAGTATAAAGCAAGCTATGAGCAAAATAAAGTTGCTGCTGATAATCTGCGCCTGAAGCTAGAAGAAATGCGTAAGCAATTAACTGAGCTGAAAAATAAACGTGAGACACTTGTAGCACGTGTAAATGCGGCGAAAGCACAAAAGAATATTAATCAGGCGATGTCTGGATTTGATTCAAACTCAGCGAAAGCTGGTTTAAGCCGTATGGAAGAGAAAGCTCTTCAATTAGAGGCTGAAGCAGAAGCAAGCGGTGAAGTGTACAAGAAAGAAAAATCATTAGATGATGAATTCGCAAGCTTAAACAAAAATTCTGCTGTTGACGATGAATTAGCTCGTATTATGAAGCAGTATGAGAAATAATATAGAATAGAGACAAATGAACCGACATGTCTAAACAAATTCATGTCGGTTTTCTATTACCCCGCATTAACGGGCAGTAAGACTCCCACCTCTACTTTTTGTGAAAGCAGAGAGGTGGGGGGAGATCTACTGCCCGTAAATGCCCGATTGGTTCAACTAATAATCAGCGGGGAATGAACACCTCCCCACTGATTAAAGTTTCACTTTATATTTAGAGGAGGTTTTGCAATGACATGGACAAATGTATTAGCCATGCTTGTATGGACTGGAGCGAGTGCAGTACTTTTATTTGCAATTATGTGGGTTGATTCAATTTTTACTAAATACAATGACTTAAAAGAAATAAAAAATGGGAATACAGCTGTAACAACTCGTTTCGTTATGAAATTATTCGCACAAGGGTACATTTTATCTCAATCGATAACGAAAGCAAATGACTTATGGCAAGCGCTACTTGCATCAGCAGTTTCTTTCGTTATTTTATTAGTGGTAGAAATGTTTATCGAATTTGTGTTAAAGAAAATGGCTGGTTTAGATTTAGAAGAAGGTACGAAAGAAGGCAGTGTTGCGCACGCGATGTTGGCCGGATCATTACATATTGTGGGTGCACTTATTTTAGGTGCTTGTTTATAAAGAGAGAAGGAGGGGTAGCTCATGAGTTTATTTAAACGAATTAAAAATATAATGAAAAGCCCAGAACCGCCGAAACCAGAGAAAAGTTTGTTAACGTTAGCTCCTGGCGATATGGTTGAAGTTTCATTAGTCATGTATGAATTAATTGGGAAAACGAGTATGCATTCTCGTAAAGAAATTGTTTTAACACTGCAAGACGGGAAAGATATTCGTTATTTAAAAATTGAAGATCGTGAAAATACGTATTACAAATTATATACACCAATTGATGGTCGTTTAGATTCGATTGATGAAATTCCGACGACAATTGAGATGGATGATACAGAGTACCATATGGAAGAGCAATATAACGGACGTGTTGTTGTGATGGGGAAAACACCATTCTCAGCTTCAGAAGAACAGTATGTATGGGAGTTCCAATCGGATAATCGAAAATTATTACGTATTGAATGGCAAAATGGTCGCACAATGATGTATGAGGGAGAAGCAATTATTCCCGCTGATGTACAAATTATAAGAGCAACGTAAGGGGGCGTAATCATGTCAAACCGATTGTTTACCATGATTAAATCGTTCGTGATCCCTATACTTGCTATCGTTACATTACTTGTTGTTGCTGGATATGCCTTATCAGGTTGTCAGGGCGGACAGACAAAGTCGATTCAAGACCGTTATCCACTTGAATCTGTCGCAAAGGAAGGTAAACAAGAATCTTACGTGTATAGGGCCGCCAATCGGTCAGTTCCAGAAGTCGCAAAGGAACTCATTAATGAAAGAGAACCGCAGCAAGCATCTAAAGAAGACGAAAATCAAATGTTCCTCGTTTATTCTGATAAGATTTATAATCTGCAAAAGGATAAAGAGAAGCCATCTGATACGTTAATTGAAATAAGTAATAAAGAGTTTGTCCGTCAAAATTACCAACCGTCCTTCCTGCAAGGATATATTATGGGTAGTATATTAAATGATATATTCGGTTCACGAAAATCATCGTACGGTGATTATCGCGGATATAATGACAGACAAAATCATAAACCAGTTATTCCAGAGAGACCGCCTACGAAAGAAGAAAAGAAAACCCCGCCTCCAATTACGAAGGAAGGGAAAGGGTCTATCATTAAGCGTGGCGATAATGTAGATTCGAAATCTTCTGTAGGAGATACAGGAAGTATTACGAAAAAAGGAAGCAGCACGCCTCCGCCTTCTACTGGAAGCAAAGGGAAAATAACGAAAACACCAGGTGGTTCGAGCGGATCAGATGTGAAGCCGAAATCATCTATTAAAACGCCGCCAAGGAATACATCTCCCCCAAAAACGAGGGTCGGTGGTTCAGGAAAGATTACGAAGAGAAGATAGTAGAGAGACCGAAAAGTGAAATTTGCTTTTTGGTCTTTTTTTTATTATGGAAATTAATTCCTTATAGCTGGTACAATGAAGTTATAAGGAGGAGATTATTATGACTATGTATAAAAGATTTAGTGTAATTATGTTCCTCGTATTATTCTTAAGTTTGTTTATTAGCACAACGATGAAATTTCACTTTGTAGTAGGTATTCTATGGATACTATGTACGTGTACTCTTTTTCTATATGTTCCGCTTCGTTTTCAACAAGAAGTGCCAGCCTTTCAAAAATACGTGGCATGGATTAAGAGCGGGGGAAGATGGGGCGAGTAAAAATATATCAACGATTATTGGAATATATCGACTTACTGACAAATAATAAGAAGAGGGTGTGCCAACATATTGGCACACCCTCTTCTTTCATAATGATTAATGAATATCACGTTTCTTAAAGTTACCGCCTTTTACTTCTGCTACGTCATAAACTGTAATAAAGGCGTGTGGATCGATTTCATTAATAAGTTCTTTCATTTTACTTTCTTCTAAACGGTTAATTACACAAGAAATTTCTTTGAATTTCTCTCTAGAATAACCGCCGTATACTTCGTTATATGTTGCACTTCGGCCTAAACGATCACGAATGGTTTCTACCATCAATTCAGGCTCTTTCGTAATGATTTTAAATGCTTTCGAACCACTTAAACCAACTTCAACGATATGAATCACTTTCGAAGCAATAAAGTAAGCAATTGCCGAAAGGATAGCTCCTTGAAGACCGAATACGGTTGATACGAAAATAAATACGAACATGTTTAAGAATAAAATAAGGTCACTCGTTCCAAATGGTAACTTACGAGAAAGCAATACAGCTAGCATATCGATTCCATCTAATGCCCCGCCATTACGCAATGCTAGTCCCATACCAAAACCGATGATAATACCACCAACAACTGTAACTAATAATGTATCGCCTTCAATAATAGCTGGTATTCCGTGCATGACAACGGTACCTATTGCTAATGAAGCAATCCCGATAATAGAATAAATCGCAAAGCTTTTACCGATTTGCTTATATCCTAACCAAACGAAAGGAATGTTAATAACTGCGATTAGAGCTCCTAATGGCAATCCAAATAATCTTGAACTAACGATACTTAAACCAGTTACACCACCGTCTGATACGTTATTTGGAATTAATACTGCCTCTAATCCGTACGCTGTAATAAATGCCCCAATAATAATCATCAAAGCTTTTGAAGCGATTTTAAGCTTATTGGGCTTGTTTTTGATAATTTTCTCCATATGATTTCCTCGTTTCAAACTAGTTTCTTATTTGTTACGTCATTCACACTTAAATTTTATTTTAACATTTTATTTGAAAAAATTCTCCTTTAATGGATGTATGCAGGGAATATTATGACCATATTAACTTTAAAATATTTTTGAAATGAGTATAAGAAATCCCATCCTTTCAAAGGATGGGAGACTATTAAGAAATGATAAAACTAAGTAAGGATAGGAATAAAGAAAATCCTAAAATAACTCCGCAAACTTTCATATGACGTTTACGTCCCATCACAATAATTGCGACATATTCACGAATCATTGCATTAGGCCAATAATAAAAGGCTGTTTTTGATCCGATTCCTTGGCTATTAAGCCCTGCTTGTCTTGCATATATACCAGCCCGGAAAAGGTGGAAATTATTCGTTGTAAAAATACTTTTATACTTACCGTCTGGTTTTAAAGAATCCATAATTTCTTTAGAGAACAACATATTTTGATATGTGTTTACAGAGCGATTTTCTTGCACTGTATGTTCAAGCGGAATTCCTTTTTCAACAGCGTACTTTTGCATCGCTTCTGCTTCAGGAAGGCCTTCATCTGGACCTTGTCCACCAGAGAAAATAATTGTTGGTGGCGTATTCACAGTGGCTTGTTTCCAGTAAAAGTCGATCGCTTTATGAATACGACTTGCAAGTAAAGGTGGTACTTTATCATTAATTAAGCCGCTACCGAGAACGATAATGAAATCTTGATTACGCCTTGGTCTGTTGAATTGATATAGAAAATAAGCGCTTAAGAAGTTAGATAAGTGTATAAAGAAATATACGGTTATAAGAGAAATACCAGCGAAAATAGGCTGGAAATGTGATGAGAAGAAACTTGCTGGACTTATGAAAAGGAATAATATACAGAATAAAATACCTAAAGCAGCAATAAGTGTTAAACAGTTAGTAAAACGTCGGCCTTCTCGTTTCATTAAAATTCTCGCATTCAGAAATAGTCCAAACATTAAAGCAACAATACCAAAAGGAATCATAACGATAAGTGCTAAAATAGGTAAGACTATTATGTAGCCTAGGATAGTATTACTGGAGTTCCAAGAGACAAGTATACAAAACAGAAGGAAAAAACAGATAAAAGTATTAAATAAAAACCCATTTATTATTTTTCGTGGATCTTTTAAATAGGAGATAAGAAAAATAATAAACAATATAAGAGGAATGATTCCGAAAGACATAAATATAGTACACCTCAATTTGTATAAGAATTTGACATACCTTTTATATTACATGATTTTATAATTGAAAACGAAAGAAAAAATGATTTAGAATTTTCTCAATAAAATATATGGATACATATGTTACAATGTATGTAAAGCGATATATTAAAAGTAAAATGGTTGAAGAGGCACTCTATGGAGTGTCTTTTCTTTTTCGTATGTAATTATGCATATTATATTTATTTTCAAGTGAAGAGGATTAAAATATAAGTGGTAGACATACTTTATAAAACAGAATGTAATACAAACATTTCCCTCTACTTTTTGTATCTAACAATCGTATAACAATAAATAATTCTGTTTTATAGTGTCTGTTTATGAAAGGCATCTTCTTTGAAGGCGCCTTTTTTGTTGTTTCATGTAGATACTTTTCACTGTTGGTATAGTGGAAAGTATCTATACTAAACATTAGCAATCTTCCGTATAAATATTATCAATTTACTATATATTCCAGTAGTGTTAACCTACATATGAAAGGCTTTCTTTTTCAAAATATTACCCCTAATAAATTTTTGAAGAAGTCAACTGTCTCCAAAATTGCCATTCATGCTTAGCAAAAAAGAATCCTGCAGGATTCTTTTTTGTGTTCGACAGAATATGACAAAGTACATTTGAATAATTTGTTATATTGTTAAATGGTTATTATGGAAAGAGAAGGAGACTTAAGTATGAGATTTAAAAAATTAATTTTAACAGGTGCACTTGTTGCAACTACAGCATTTACTTCAATTGGAACAGCGGAGGCAAGCGCAGGTTTTAAAGATGTTCCAAACAATCATTGGTCTTATAAAGCAATTATGGATTTAGCAAATAAAAACGTTGTTGCTGGATACGGAAATGGGATTTTTGGATTTGGTGATGATGTAACGCGTGAGCAAGTTGCAGCTCTTATGTTCCGCCATTTAAAACCGACAGTAAAAGAACAGTATAACAATCCATATAAAGATATTACGGATCGTTCAACTATGTTTAAAAAAGAGATTCTTGCTTTAACAGAGATGGGTATATTTGTTGGAGATAACACAGGAAAATTTAGACCGAAAGATTCGTTAACTCGTGAAGAAATGGCACAAATTTTGACAAGAGGATTCCAATTGCAAATTAGAGGGGATCATAATTTCCCGGATGTAGATAGAAATGGATGGGCGAATCCTGCGATTACTGCAATTAAATCAAATTATATTACGGCTGGAACTGGTGATGGTAAATTCGCACCTAAAATGCATGTAAGTCGTGAGCAATACGTTCAGTTCTTATATAATGCAACGTTACCATTTGAAGAAAGACCAGGAGCAAAACAACCACAGCCACAACCGAAACCAGAAGTAAAACCGGAAGTGAAACCAGATCCGAAACGTTTTGCGAACTGTAAAGAAGCAAACGATGCGGGATATTATGACATTACAAGAGATAGCCCGTATTATGGTAAGCATTTAGACCGTGATGGCGATGGAATTGCTTGTGAGAAAAAGAAAAAAGGTAAATAAGAAAAAGCACTCAATTTGAGTGCTTTTTCTTATGGAGACATGCTATTTTTTTAGGAGCTTTTCATAAAATGAAAGTAAGGAAATGAAAGTGGGTGACAAAATGCCGTCAGTTGTGGAAGGCGTTATTATTGAAAACTGCAACGGAACGATTAATTTAGGAGATAAATATAACGTGCAGCCGATTGAAAAAACGAAAGCTTATAATGGATCGGGATCATCGAATACAGGGATTAAAGTACAAACATTTAGCGGGGTTAGTACAGCGGATGTAGGAGATAGCGATGTGAATGATCAGGGAATGCAGTTTACTTTATAGAGAAATATGCAAAATTGCATCAAATGATGAACTTACCCTGTGCTACAATCTAGCTGTGAGCTGTTAATGATTCTTCTGTATTATAGTTGTTAGATTAGAAATATAACATCTTATCGAAAATCATACGTATAAAAAAGACACTTCAACCGAAGTGTCTTTTTTCATTTTAGTGATACCCTTTAGCAGAGTCTTTATGAATTTTATTTTTAAAGATACTGTAACTCCAAAGTTGATATCCAATAACAATTGGTACCATAACCATTGCAACGAAGAACATAATTTTTAAGTTTAATTGACTACCAGCTGCGTTGTATAACGTTGTACTATAAGCATCATTAATACGAGATGGTAACATTCTTGGGAACATACCCGCAAAGCCAGTTGTCATAAACATTGCGATTGTTAAGCAAACGAATGTGAATGCAAGACCGATTTTATGTTTGTACACCATAATAAGTGCGAGTACACTCATTAACATTGCAAGTACTGGAAGAATGAATAGTACCGGGTACTCTGTGAAGTTTTGGAATAAATTTGTACGATTTGCAGTTGCTACATAGAAAATAGCTAAAATGATAGCAGCTGCCATTGAAAATGGTCTTGCGATTTTATAAGCACGGTCAGATACTTCACCAGTCGTTTTAATCATAACCCAAAGGGCACCAGATACGACGAATATAGCAGTGAAGAACAACCCTCCTAAAATACCATAATGGTTTAGTAAGCTAAGTAAATTTCCTTCATAGCCATTTTTTCCAATTTGCAGTCCGTAATAAAGATTAGCAAATGTAACACCGAATAGGAAAGCAATTAAGAAACTACCAATTGCAAATGCCCATTTACAAGTTTTTTGCCAAATTGGTGAATCATCTTTATGCATGAACTCAAGTCCAGCAGCACGAGCAAATAGTGCAAGTAATACTAAGAATAACGGTGTATATAGATAACTAAACATATTTGCATATGTGACTGGGAAGGCAGCAAATGTTGCGCCACCAGCTGTAATTAACCACACTTCATTACCGCCCCAGAACGGGCCAATTGCTTCTTGTAATTGATTTCGTTCTTGTCGGTCTTTCGTAACGAAAGGGAAAATCATTCCGTTACCAAGTGCATACCCATCAAGAATAAAGTAAACTGTCCAAATCACGCCCCATAAACCAAACCAGATGATTGCAAGCATATCATGAGACATGAGCCGCACCTCCTTCAGTAGCAGGTTCTTCTAATGCTGCGGGTCCTTTTTTCGCGAACTTCAGCATTAAGTATACGTCTGCGATTAAAAGTAAAGTGTAGAACAAGATTAAACTAATTAATGAGAACCAAATTTGCGGGACAGATATAGGTGATACAGATTCCGCTGTACGCATGAGTTTATAAACTGTCCATGGTTGACGACCTACTTCGGCAACAATCCAACCAGCGTTAATTGCGATATATGGTAGTAAAACAGACCATATTGTCATTTTTAAGTAACGTTTTGAGTTTTCTAGTTTTCCTTTTCGGTTTAAGTAGAAACCGTACCAAGTTAATGCCATAAAGAACATACCAAGGGCAACCATTAAGCGGAAGCTATAGTACACGAGGTTAACATTTGGACGATCTTCTTTCGGAATATCTTTTAAACCAACAATTTCGCCATCAAATGAATTTGTATAGAAGAAGCTTCCTAACTTTGGAATCGTTAGGAATTCAAAGTTCTTTTCGTTTTTTACATCAGGAATTTGAACAATCGAGAAGCCTTGTCCTTTTCCAGTTTCCCAAACAGCTTCCATCGCAGCACCTTTAGCTGGTTGATATTTAGCTGCTGATACACCAGATTGATGTCCCATAAACGGTGTAATTGTTGCGGCGAATAAGCCTAACATTAAGCCAAATTTAAATGATTTTTTGAAGAATTCAACTTCATTCTTACGTAATAAGTGATAGGCACTAATTGCCATAACGAAGAAAGCACCAACAATATAACAACCAACTACAGTATGGAAGAACATATTCCAAGCGTATGGATTCGTAACGAGTGCCCAGAAATCATTTAATTCAGCGCGGCCGTTACGCACGACGTAGCCAACAGGATTTTGCATAAAGCCGTTTGCTGTAATAATCCAAAGGGCGGAAATATTTGTTCCAAGTGCAACCATCCACATACAGAAGGCACGGAACTTTGGTGAAATTTTGTCTTTACCGAATAACCATATTCCCATGAAAGTAGATTCTAAGAAGAAGGCAACGAGTGCTTCGATTGCGAGAGGTGATCCGAAAATATCTCCCATATATTTGGAGTACTCAGACCAGTTTGTTCCAAATTGGAATTCCATCGTAATCCCGGTTATAATCCCCATTACGAAGTTAATTGTAAATAATTTACCCCAGAAATTTGCCATTTTGCGGTATGTTGGATTCAATGTGCGGGCGTATTGAGTCTCCATACACGCTACTAAAATAACAAGTCCGATTGTCAAAGGTACAAATAAAAAATGATAAAAAACAGTAATTGCAAATTGAAAACGACTCAGTAACAGAACGTCGGACATAATAAATATTCACTCCTTTTTTACATTATCTACAATCAGTTTATAGTGAAAATGCGTTTAAAGTATGTGAGACTTGTTACAAAGCTGTGTGTATATTTTGAAAGAATTATGTCGATTATCTGAAAATATCTTATTTTTACTATAAAGCGATATCCTTTTTGAGTTTTTCATATTTTGGTACACTATTTATGTAGTGTAAACGAGAGAAAAGAGGGCCTTTTACTATGAAGTCATTAGAAGAGATTTTGCAATACAATGAGAAATTTGTGGAAGAGAAAAAGTATGAAGAGTTTGTAGCGGGGAAATTTCCAAATAAAAAGATGGTCATTATTTCTTGTATGGATACAAGACTTGTTGAACTATTGCCGAAAGCGATGAATATGCGTAACGGCGATGTGAAAATTATTAAAGTAGCAGGCGCTGTTATTTCACATCCATTTGGAAGTATTATGCGTAGTATTTTGGTCGCTGTATACGAACTTGGCGCTGATGAAGTATGTGTAGTTGGTCACCATGATTGTGGTATGGCAAAAATTCAAGCAAGTAGTACGATTGAGAAAATGAAAGAGCGCGGTATAACAGAAGAGAAATTAGATATGCTTCGTTATTCTGGAATCGATTTAGAACAATTCTTGCGCGGTTTCTCTAGTGTAGAAGAAAGTGTAGAACATAGCGTATCAGTACTTCGCAACCACCCATTACTTCCGGAAGAAGTACCTGTTCACGGTCTTGTTATCGATCCTGATACAGGAAAATTAGATTTAGTTGTGAATGGTTACGACAATTAAGAATGTACTTTGTCATCCTTTTTATCTGGGACAGGATCAAATCCTCCTGGGTGGAAAGGGTGACATTTTAATATACGCTTACAAGTAAGCCAAAAGCCTTTGAGTGCACCATGCTTTTGAAACGCCTCTAATCCGTAATGAGAACAAGTTGGATAAAAGCGGCAAGTGGGTGGTGTCATCGGAGAAATGAACTTTTGATAAAAGCGTATAATCCCAATAAAAATCTGTTTCATAACGATCTCCTTTTCAGCATATTCTTAAAGTATTATAGCACGACTGTACATAATACTTTACTAATGTGCATTTCCGTTATATCATATTGGATATAACGGAATTAAATTAAAAGCGGGAGAGATGTTGTATGCCATCAGTAGAAAGCTTTGAATTAGATCATACGATTGTAAAGGCACCTTATGTAAGACATTGCGGAGTTCACAATGTAGGTAGTGACGGTATTGTAAATAAATTTGATATTCGTTTTTGCCAACCGAATAAACAAGCGATGAAACCAGATGTTATTCATACGTTAGAACATTTATTAGCATTTAATTTACGTAAATATATTGATCGTTATCCGCATTTCGATATTATCGATATTTCACCAATGGGCTGCCAAACAGGATACTACCTTGTAGTAAGCGGAACACCGACAGTTCGAGAAATCATTGATTTATTAGAATTAACATTAAAAGATGCGGTTCAAATTACAGAAATTCCAGCTGCAAATGAAACGCAATGTGGTCAAGCGAAGCTTCACGATTTAGAAGGAGCAAAACGCTTAATGAACTTCTGGTTAAGCCAAGATAAAGATGAACTTGAGAAAGTATTTGGATAGGAAGAAAAACTGCCTGTGAAAGGGCAGTTTTTTTTTGTCATGATAATAAATAAAATTATATCGACGATTTTTCGAATATATCGACCGTAACTTGAAATATATCAACGATTTTTTTAATATATCGACGTTTCGACATGGAATATCGACTTACCGACAAAAACTGACAAAAAAATCATCCCTATTTTATTACGTGCTTGTAAATGCGAAATTGCTCAAGATTTCATTCTATACGTAGCGAAGGTAGTTTGATATGAGAACGAAGAGTGTAAGAATAGAAACGAAAAAAAACGGAATGCTCATTGATTTTCGTCCGGATATAAATTCGTTAATTCCGACAAGAATAAAGAAACAACTGAGAATAAATTGTACGTATGGGAGAAGTGAGAAATGATCGGTAATCTGGATATAAGTGCAAAGAGTGAGTATGAGAAGCGTGGAAAGTCCTAAAACAATCCGTAAACCAATTAGCATGTAATTCCCCCTTAAATAGATTATTTATCGGAATATTTCTGAGAAGCTAAGAAATAAAGCACCAGCTCCAGCTATGAAAGCAAATATACCACTAGATTTTCTGTCTTGTTTTATTTCTCCTAGTCCTATAGTGAAAGTCATTAATCCTAAGAAAATGAACATATAAGGCATCATTTCTCTATTACCAGTAAAATATCCGTAAATTACTATACATAATGCAATGAGTGCAAAAATAATCTGTAATCCCTTTAGCATATATATCCCCCCTGTTATTTTATATAGCTAATGATGAGGAAAATCCAAATAAATCCGGTTCCTGAATCTTTTTTCTTTATTTGTTCAAGGGCAATAAGGAATAGTAAAGCTCCTAATAGAAATTGTGAAAGTGGTAGAAAGTTATGTTGAACTGCTAGTAAACGAATACTGGATATGATGTGGCCTAAAATAAGTAGTAGTATACGAAGCGTATTATGAATTCTTCTTGCTGTTTTTTGTATACGGGTTATCTTCTGGTTTATCGACGGAATGTTTATAAGCGTAGCCTTTATTAATCGTCATGACGGAGAGTACTAATATGACTAGGACGATTATAATACCGATAATTAATATTTTAAACATGGAATCCCTCCTTTTCTTTATTTTACATAATTTTGTAATTGATGAAAACAATAGAAATAAAAAGGATGAAAGAAGGGTGTTACATGGAGCAGAAAAAAACATATTATATATCAATAGCAAACGGTCAAATTTCACAAGTGAAGACAGCGGATACGTATAATTTTGAGATTTCCGCAAATGATGAGGAAATTACGGAGTTAAGAGAGTACTTTGATCAAGCGTATGTAGAGGATTTAGGTTCATTTGTACGCTCCCACGTTCCATTTGTTGAGTATCATCATGATTCAAATAATGACCGATATGATGAACAACTACAAAAAGCATATAAAATGATTTACGATTTAGGAAATCATGAGACGAAAGAATTAGTCGCGCAAATGGGAATAATCAATGGATTATAATTGGATAATATTATGCAGAAAAGCGAGAATATGCTACAATTTGTGGTAGGAAAAACTTGTAACCATCAATAGGGGAGTAATGGCATGTACAAATTTAAAGATTATTACCACAACACTGTACAATTATCGTTTGAACGTTATCCATTTTCTCCTGAGCCAAAGCATGTTTGGGTTGTATGCCGGTACGGGGATCAATGGTTATTAACGCATCATTTACGTCGCGGTCTTGAATTTCCAGGTGGAAAAGTAGAACTAGGGGAAACACCGGAAGAAGCGGCAGTTCGAGAGGTTCATGAAGAAACCGGCGGCATAGTTTCTGATTTAACTTACTTAGGACAATATAAAGTATCTGGAAAAGACAAAATAATCATTAAAAACATTTATTTTGCAACAATTAGTGCGGTAGAAGAACATACGCATTACGAAGAAACGAAAGGCTCTGTTTTATTAACAGACATTCCTGACAACATTAAAACGGATAGAAAATTTAGCTTTATAATGCGCGACGATGTATTGGCGCGTACGATGAAACATATAGAAGAAATCGGCTGTTTTACGAAGTAAAGTGGCCGATTTCTTTTTTTATAAGATCAAATGTAAATATATCTTTACATTATTTTGGGTATATTATACAATTTTGTAAAGATATATTTACATTTTAGGAGGAGGAAGATGGATAACAGAAAAGAAACGACTGTTACTGTTTCGATGGTTAAATTAAATATCTATGCACTTCTTATAATATTCGCTTTGGCGTTTGGAATTGGTTATTTGCATATATTTCTTTCAGGCGGGGTGCAATTTGAATTTACATTGCCCGTTATGTTTCTTTTGATTATTGGAATGATTGTTTTCGTTTGTATTCATGAGGCAATACATTTAATTGGATTTCGTTATATCGGAGGTGTTCCGTGGAGTGAACTAAAATGGGGCGTCAATTGGAAATTAGGTGTTGCATATGCTCATTCTAAACAGGCGATTACAGTAAAGCAAATGAAGAAAGTGTTAATGTTACCGTTTTTACCGACTGGAATTTTGCCAATTGTATTGGGATTAGTTATGAATCTGGAGCCACTCTCATTTTTAGGAATTTTACTAACAGCGAGTTGTATCGGTGACATTGCCTTATATCAAAAAGTTTCAAAGTTTCCAGATGATGCGCTAGTGAAAGATCATCCGAGTAAACCGCAGTTTACAGTATATGAATCATAAAGGAAGAGGAGGCGTCCGGGAAACGAAGCCTCCTTTTACTATTGTCTTGTTTTTGTCTCTATCTCTAAAAGCGAAAGCACCTCCAACAAATCATCCACCACACGTGAATGCTCAAAATCACCCCAAAATGAATCTCTTTTCCAAACACCAAGAATCCCTACTTGTTCAGAACCCAGTACATCATTTTCAGGATGATCCCCAACGTAAAGACATTCTTCTGCCTTCACATCTAGCTTTTTTAAAGCTCTTTCGAAAATTTCAGGATGCGGTTTTTTTATTCCTTCCGCTTCTGAAACGAGAATTGTATTTGTATACGTATGTATGTTTAGTGCGCGAAGATTATTCATTTGAAAGTCAGTAAAGCCGTTTGTAATAATACCAATTTTAATATTTTGTTGTGTTAAACGTCGAAGTAATTCATGCATGTTTTGGAAAGGGATACAATGATGTTGAAAATTTGTAATGTAGTCGTGCAGCAGTTGCTCTTGCGTTAAAGTAGTAATGTTGTATTCGGAAAGGAGAGTAGCATATACTTTATCCTTCCACGTATAGCCATTATTATCTAGTTCGAGAAATCGAGAACAATACTCGGATTTTTCTATGGTCATTAAGTGAGAGGCAAAGCGATTATATTGATCATGAATAAATTGTTCTAAAGATTGATGACGGTCTAATAGTGTTCCATCTAAGTCGAATAGGACTGCTCGAATCATGGGTAACCTCCTTGCAATTTTTATAATTAATTATCGCATATTCGTTAAAAAGAGATTATTATATTTTTGTAGAATGGAATGATGGAGGATTGTATGAAGAGACTGTATAAAAAGTTAGTAGTGGTTATCGTTGCAATCGGCTTACTAGCAGGATGCGAAAGTTCTATGAAGAGTGTGAAAGAAAAAGAAGTGTGTAAAACAGACGAAGAATGTGTGGAAATAGGAGATAAGAAACTTCAAAAAGTATATGAAAAAATAGATGGATTATCTGAGCTTGAAGCAGTAGAAGATTATGAAATAGAAGAGCATGAAAGTGCGGATATGAAAGAGGCAGAGCAGAAAAAAGAAGATGATGATGAAAATTATTTCTTTTTAGCTTCTTATTATATTGATGGTGATGAAATTGTAGATCCTTATTTTGAAAAAATAGAACGGAAACGTTTAAATAAAGTATTTGCTGAAGATAAAGAAGCGAAAGAAGAAGTACTGCAACAACGTCAAGATAGAGGGTATCATGAAGACTTGTGGGATATGTATCGCACGCTCATTCCAGCTAAATATCGCGAGAATATAACAGAATTTGATTTAATAACGGATGGTTATGACGGTGTTGTTGCTCACGTTATGCCTAGTATAGAGAATCCGAAAGACTGGACTCTTAGCTTAGATACGCTTGATTCTGCAGTAAATATCGATGAAGTGATGAAAACATTAATTCATGAGACAGCTCACGTGTTGACGCTCGGGCATAAGCAAATACCAGTAGATGAAAACTATATAAAGGATTTTGAAGAGGATAAAGATATTTTAACGTACAGAAATAAATGTGGAAATCTTTTCTTACAAGAGGGATGTGCGGAGGAAAACTCTTATATTAATCAATTTTATAATTCTTTCTGGAAGTCTATTGAGCAGGAGTGGACAGAAAAGAAAGTAGAAGAAAGTGAAGAAACGCAAATTGAATTTTTTAAAGAAAAGCATGATGAGTTTGTCTCACAGTATGGAACGTCAAATGTAGCGGAAGATATTGCAGATACGTTTACAGCGTTTATTTTACAAGATTCAAAAAAGGTGAAGGAAGGAACAGAGTTAAAATATAAAAAAATCGCCTTTTTCTATCAATTCCCTGAGCTTGTAAAAATGAGAGCGGAAGTGTTGTCTGGATTATATGATATTTCGAAAACGATAGAACAACAAAGTGGAAACTAATGTGAGTTATATATGTTAGTTAAGAAAACGTAAAGAATTTTAGTTCTTTGCGTTTTTCATGTTGATAAAATTGAAAATTCTGTATTTTTATTAAAAAGAAGAAGGAACTATCACTATAAAATAGAATTAGTATAAAAATGTCACAATTTAGACACAATTATAATGCGCGTGTTATAGGGACTATAAGTTTACTCTCGAGGAGGTAATGAAACGTATGAAAACGATTCTTGCTGTCGCTGGTCTCATTTGGGTAATGTCTCACGGTTTTCCGATTTTTGAAGGGGAGCAAATTCGTAGTGCATTGGATAAAAAGTTTAGTGATTATCATGTAATAGATCGAAAAGATAATGTCGTTACAGTACGTGTGAAAGATTGTTTCCATACAGTTACGGTTGCGGATGGAAATGTTAAAAATGAAACAAAGATGTGTGATAAAAAGTAAAAGAAAGAAGCTGACTATAGTCTATCGCTCTAAGTCAGCTTCTTTTTCGTTTCCCAATTAGAAGTTTTTCAAATGCCTCAACAAACACATACATAAGTGTTGCGAGGACGCATGTGAGTAGTACGCTTAGTAAGACAAGTGTGAAATTAAATACTTGGAATCCGTAGCTAATTAAGTAGCCAAGGCCTTGTTTAGAGACGAGAAGTTCGCCGAATATAACACCGACCCACGATAATCCAACGTTCACTTTTAATGTTGAAATAATGGCTGGGAAAGATGCAGGGAGAACGACTTGTTTATAACATTGCCATTTATTTGCGCCAAATGTGTCCATCACTTTTATATAGTTAGAATCGACTTCTTGAAATGCGCTGTAAATAACGAGAATGGTAATGATGATAGAAATGATTACTCCCATTGCAATTGACGAAGAAATATTTGGGCCGAAGATTACAATGATAATCGGACCAAGTGCCACTTTTGGCATGGCGTTTAGGACGACGAGATATGGATCGAGTACGCGGGCGAGAAGGGGTAGCCACCAAAGGAAAGTAGCGATAATAGCTCCGAGCACTGTTCCAAGAATGAAGCCTACTCCCGTTTCAAGTAATGTCGTCCATATGTGAACCAAAAGCGAACCGTCCATCCATTTATTAAGGAAGAGATCCCAAATGCTTGAAGGAGAGCTAAAGAGTAAAGGGTCAATCCATTCCTTTTTGCTAGCTATCTCCCATAGTGCAAAGAGAAGAATGAGCAGTAAAAGTTGCAAAGAGCGTGCTAACCATGCGCGCCTGCGTTCTTTTTTCCGAAACTGTTCATGTAGTTGTTTTATATTATCCAAGACGCTCCAGCTCCTTCCATATATTTTGGAAGAGGGATGGGAAGTCATGGTGATGGCGTGATTCTAACGGTGATAAGGAACGGATGCTTTCTGGGACGATAAATGTTTTTGCAATTTTTCCGGGATTCGCTTGTAGCAAATAAATACGATCACTCATCGCAATGGCTTCTTCAATATCATGCGTCACGAGTAGTGAAGTTTTCTTATATTTGTGTAGTAAGCTGAAAACGAGATTTTCTAGTTTCAATTTCGTTTGATAATCGAGCGCCGAAAAAGGTTCATCTAGCAATAAAATTTTTGGATCGGTCGCTAATGTTCGAACGAGGGCGGCACGTTGACGCATACCACCGGATAGTTCACGAGGGTATTGCTGCTCTACATCATGTAGACCGACTTGCTTTAAAAGCTGTAAAGTATGTTCTTTCGTCTGTTCATCGTAAATGTTTCGGATATGAAGTCCAAGCATAATATTTTCTTCAATTGTCTTCCAAGGGAACAAGTAGTCTTGCTGCAACATATATCCCATAGATGAAGTTTTCGTTGTAATGGGCTCACCATCTAAAAAGACGATACCTTCAATTGGATCAAGCAGCCCGGCAATAATGGAGAGGAGTGTCGTTTTGCCACAACCACTTGGACCAAGTATCGAAATGAATTCGCCTTCTTCCACTTGTAAACTCATATCTTCGAGAATCAATTTGGCATTCTCTTTTGCGAAAAAGCAGTGAGAAACGTTACGTATTTGTAAAAAGCTCATACACTTCGCCTCTATTTCTTAATAACGCTCTCGGCAATTTTCGTATTGACGAGCGCTTCATATGGAACTTCTTTTTGTAATTCGCCAGCGTCTTTCATAATCGTTTGGAGCTGTTTCCATTCTTCAGCATCTAATAGCGGATTTGTCGCATAAGAATGTTGCTTTTTATACCGTTCAATTACTTTTACTGTAATGTCTTTTGAAGTGTCTTTAAATAACGGAGAAACGGCATCAGCAATTTCTTCTGGGCTATGAGTATCAACCCATTGTTGTGCTTTATACAGCGCCCGTGTGAATTTTTCAGCAGCAGCTTTATCTTTCTTTAAGAAACTTTCTTTTGCCATGAACGATGTATACGGAACAGTACCAGATTCATTTCCGAACGAAGCGACGATATAACCTTTACCTTCTTTTTCAAATATACTTGCAGTCGGTTCAAAGAGCTGGACAAATTCTCCCGTACCAGATGCGTAGGCATTTGCAATATTAGCAAATTCGATGTTTTGGATTAAATTTGTATCTTTGTGAGGATCAATGCCATTTTTCTTTAAAACGTATTCTCCAACCATTTGCGGCATACCGCCTTTACGCTGTCCTAAAAACGTAACACCTTTTACGTCATTCCAATTAAAAGAGTCTAATTTTTTACGCGAAACTAAAAATGTTCCATCTGTTTGTGTAAGTTGTGCGAAGTTAATGACGGGATCTTTTGCGCCTTGTTGATGAACGTAAATGGACGTTTCAGAACCGACGAGAGCAATATCAATCCCGCCAGATAATAAGGCAGTCATCGTTTTATCTCCTCCAGCTGTTGTTTGGAGGTCAACATGTAATCCCTCATCTTTAAAAAATCCTTTTTCAATCCCGACATATAACGGGGCATAGAAGAGAGAGTGGGTAACTTCGCCGACTCGAACATTTTGAGTTTGTTCTTTCGTATCTTCTTTTTTACTACTGCAAGCAACAAGTGTGAAGACAGCTAGTAACATGATACAAAAAACAGCTATTAATTTTTTCACTATATAACACCTCCTAGAAGTCACTCTACAAGCATGATATGTAGGTAAGTGCCCATATGTGAGTGTAGATAGCAGGAATTTTTTTGGGGATAAAGAAGTACAAATATAAGGGGTGATAAAATGGAGTACGAATATGATGATAGCGTACATTTACATCTTGACTATTTCGGAACAGAATGTGATATGGAATCGATTGCTTATAAACGGAAGAATGAAGACGTGTGGGATGTATATTTTAATTTTGGAGCATATGGTCTTCAGAAAGATGGGATTGAGACGGGGAAATTTATGGACGAATATGCTGGTTATTACGTTTTTTCTGTACATGCTCGTGATCTTAGTTGGGAATTTGGAAGTGCTCAATTTGAAGAGTGGGTTTTGAAAAATCATATAGTAGAAAAATCGCTGCAAAAATAAGGAGGAATTTTGTGGTCGATTTTCTCATTTTCTTATTCATTTTTGTAGTGGGATTTTTTATTATGCAAGTGCTCATCTACCGATTTGCAAAGAAAAACATCCAAAAATATACAAAGATAAAATGGGTTCATATGTGGCTAGAGATGAATATGAAAAAGGGTCCGAGATTAGATTTTTTTGATTTTGTAGTTATTGTACTCGTATGTATCGTATGGAAAATATGCCTGTTTCCTTTTATATAATATACATGCTAATGATTTTTTCTTTTATCATAAAATAACGAAAAGAACCTGTCTTGTGGCAGGATTTTTTCGTTATAGCAATAGTTGTAAAAAACTTGCATTTATAAGTAAAATAGTGAGTAGTATTGTGAAAGATATTTTGACAAATATTTTGACAAATACAGAAACACATACATACGGAATTAAAGTGTGATTACAGAATGGATAAATTGGCTGTTTGTAAAGTGTGGGGTAATAAGAAAGAGGTCGTCCACCGTTGGACGACCTCTTTCTTATTATGCTTGGTTCGTGCGGAAGAATGGAAGCTTCTGCACAATGTGAATTAATCCGTATGCAAGAATTAAGCACATAAGGGGATTAATGAAAAATCCATAGCGATTAATTGCTAAGAATAAGTTTGAGAAGATAATGTAAATAATAGAACTTGCTACTAACATCATAACGCGTTTATGTTTAAATGAATTTAGCATGAAGCAGAAGCTGCTCAAGAATGTACCGATGATAAACACTCTATGACATAGTTGCATAAAGTTGTGAATACGGTATTGGTCTACAGCAGGAGCTGTTTTGAATAATTCAATTGTTTTACCGACAGTGAACCAAGAGAACCAATAAGTGAAGTCCGTCTTAAAGCCGTTCTTGATTAATTCTTTTGCGTATGCCCCTTTGTCATCTAAGCCTTTGGCTCTCATTTCATTTACTATATTTTCATATCCAATTTTATTAAATGGATCAGCACCCGCAATTAGTGGATCAGCACCTTGGGTTGAGAATAAAATAAATTGGTTGAGTGCTAAATAGTTACGAACAACCCATGCACCAATAATAAAGAAAGGTCCGATAAACCATAACAATCCGATTCGAATGGAGTCTTTAAATCCATATGTAAATAATACAACAAGAACAGGAATGAGCATCATTGGAGCTGGATTTGGACGGAACATAAGTAAAATTGAAACGACAATTCCAAACCATATATGGAATTTCACTTTATTGTATTTCCATGCGAGAACAAATACATATACACATAACGCTAATAAGAATATGGATGGAACTTCTGTTAGCAATGTACGGAAGTATGTATAGTTACTTGGATAGATAGCATATAAAATACTTGCAACAATTCCATAAATGTTTTTTTCGAACAATTCTTTTCCTATTAAGAATACTAATAGCACTGTGCATAGGTTCATAATCATGTTAATAACAGTTGCTACGTAATAGTAAGGAATTGATGTAATATCAGAAATAATCATAGCGCCAGCTAATAGTAATGGCTGACCTGGTGTGATATATGCATTTTTCCCTGGAACTTCACTAGGTTCTAAATACACATAACCAAATACACCATGTTTTAATAGTTGTTCAGCTGTTAACGAATAGTTAAAGGCATCATTTGCACCATATGTTACTTTGACTAACTCTCCATCTAATCCTGGCTGTTTTACTAAACAAAAAACGTGCAACAGGAAAGAAAGCGCCAAAATTGCATATACCGCTTTAGGCAAACTCTTAAACTTAGTAAGCAAAAATGAGCAACTCCTTTTTTATTAATTCTTTCGTATTTTCATGTGAAATCTTTAATAATATTAAGGATTTCCAAAACATAGTTATTATATCATAAAGTGGAATGCTGAAATTAAGTTTTTCAAGAATGAGTAATTTGTATGCCATAATTTAACTGTTTACTAAGGGAATATTAAGACAATACATTTATGATAGAAGCAAGTATGCAGACGAAATATGTCATATATGTTATTTTAATAGAAATAGTTCTTTCGATGCGGGGGAAATTAAGACATAGAAACGAGGGAATGAATTGAAGTATGGTTCTACACTTTTTGATCTTCCAAAAAGAAATATATTAATTTCTAGCATTATAAGTAGTATGGTGACTTTATTAGTAATAACTATGCTGTTTATGCTTTTAAAGGTTTTTAATTTAGACATAATGAAAGCTCATTTAAATCAAAATCTTGTTTTAATTGTTATGATGATTTTCATATGGGGCATAACATTTTATATTTCACATTTTAATAAAAAAGAGATGTCTACACTTAGGGCATCCCTACGAGTGCATTTTGTATTATTTTTACTAGCTCATACAGTAGCGTTATTTTATATTGTCATGCAAGTTAATATGAGTTTCATAGAGGCAATGAATTGGATTTACTTGTATAACATGCAGTTTATATTAAGTTTTGTAGTAATTTATGCAATATACATTCTTGTTTATAATTTAATAGGCAAGGTTTTTCTAAGTATGATTTTAACGAGCTGTACGTTAGTCATTTTAGGTATTGTGAATTATTTAAAGCTTATTTTTAGAGGTGATCCGCTGTATCCTTCTGATTTCACACAAATTATGCATATGCAATCTGTTATACCGATGGTGATGGACTATTTTAGCTGGAGTTATATTTTTGTCATTATCTTAAGTATCGTGGCTTGTATTGTAGCAGGGATATATATGAGAAGGTATATTCAAAATGTAAAGACTCATCTAGGAATAAGAGCCTTATTAGTAGTAGGTTCTATTTTTGTTCTATATGCGTACGGTAATTTTGCGAACACATTTATGAATAAAGTATTTCAAAAATCAGGTGTAGATTTTGTTTTGTGGGATCAAAATGAGAACTATGCTTCAAATGGTTTTGTACTTGGGTTTATTAGCAATTTAGATACAACAGTTATGGAAAAACCAAAAAATTATTCTAAAGAAAATATGCTTCAAATAGCAAACGATATAAAAAAACAATATAGTGGAAATATAGGGAGCCAAAAGAAAAAAGAGAAACCGAATATTATTTTTGTAATGAGTGAATCGTTTTGGGATCCGACGAAAGCAACTAACCTTTCTTTTAGTGAAGATCCTGTACCAAATTTACATCATTATATAGAAAACTTTCCTGGTGGACAAACTATTTCTCCTACATTTGGGGGAAATACGGCGAATGTTGAATTTGAGGCATTAACGAGTTATTCAATGAGTTTGTTAAAGCCAGGTTCTATACCATATCAGCAGGTTATTACAAATAAGAAAGAAATTCCATCAATCCCTACGGCGTTGAAAAAAGAAGGGTATTACACAAGTGCAATTCATTCATTTGGTCGCACATTCTTTAAACGTGATGATGTATATAAGGTGTTAGGATTTGATAAATTTAATGCAGCTGATACGATGGAAAATGTAGATGTTGATGGAGATTATATTAGTGATTTAGCGATGAGTAAAGAGATAATTGCTGAGTTAGAGAAACAAAAACAACCTACATTTATTCATGCAGTTACGATGCAAAATCATTTTCCATTTACAGAGGGCCGATTTGGTGAAAACCTAATAGAAATTAGCGGGCTAGAAAATGAAGAATCAAAGGGAGAATTAGAGACGTATACAGAAGGGTTAAGACGTTCAGATGAGGCCCTTCAATATTTAATAGAGCAACTAGATAATTTAGATAGACCTACATTATTAGTATTCTTTGGAGATCATCTTCCATCATTAGGAACAAATAAATCTTTTTATAAAGAGAATGGGTATATAACGAATGAAAAAACACCGAGCGAACGTTTAGCGATGGCCCAAACGCCGCTATTAATGTACGCAAACTTTGATATGCCAAATGATAATTTAGGTGTAGTAAGTCCAATTTATTTTTCTAATCTTATTTTTGATTATGCAGGATTAAATAAATCCGTATTTTATCAATTTTTATCGGCATTTTACAAGGAAATACCAGTACTTAGAGATGAATTAAAAGTTGATAAAAATGGAGAAGTAATCAATGATTTAACAAAGAAACAAAAAGAAATGTTAGAACAATATAAAATACTCCAATATGATTTACTCGTCGGAAATCAATATAGTAAAGATATCCTTTTTAAATAAAAGAAACAAAAAGAACTTGTATAACGATACAAGTTCTTTTTTATAGTATTTAACGGGGTAACCAGACAAGCTGGGTTTAGGGAGTATTACTTGTACCTTTAGTATAAATGAAAATGTAATCGTTGTATTAGCTGATTTGTGAGAAATGTGTGAATTTTAATGTTTTTGAAAACTACGTTCCTATCGATACGATTTGGCATAGGTTTTTATGAATGTAAAAACTTTATAAGTTCTTCGTTTAATTCATCCGCTTGATCGATTGGGGAGCCGTGACCACTATTGGTGAGAGGATGTAACTGAGAATTTTTAATCTGTTTTTGTGTAAGTTCAGCGCTTTTGTATGGGATAAGTTGATCGTGAATACCGTGGAATATTTTTGTTGGCACGTTAATTTTACTTAAATCTTTCGTTACATCTTCATTTGCAGCTGCTTGCAATATTTTGATGAGGGCATAGGAAGCAGACTGCATACCGAGATAAGAAAACCATTCTAACGTAGCAGATCCTAAGTTTCTATTAAAAAATGATAAAGATACATCATTTAAAAATTTAGGGAGATTGGCATACATTTGATTAATGAGAGTATCTGCTTGTTCTTTTGGGACACCATAGGGAGATTCTTGATTTTTAACGAAAGAGGGGGAAACGGCATCGACTAATACAAGTTTAGAAATACGCTGACCATTATAGCGAGACATGTACCGAATAGAAAGGGCACCGCCTACTGAGAAACCGACTAATGTAGCATTTTCGACTTGAAGTGCTTCTAAAACGATGGCGATATCGTCTGCTAAACGATCGTATGTGTAACCAGTCCATGGTTTATCAGACTGCCCATTTCCGCGTATATCCATAGCGATGCAGCGGAAACCGTGCTGTGGTAACACGTTGAGTTGATATTGGTACATTTGATGATTTAAAGGCCAACCATGGACGAAGAACACAGTTTTACTACCAGGACCGGGATTAACATCTTGCACAAAAATATGCACATCTTTCTCGACGGTAACAAACATGAATGAGCCTCCTATTCATACGCCAGAAGCGTAGGATTTCGTTCTATTAAGACATCAAGCTTTCCTTCATTTTTTACCATTTATATAAAATCTCTCCTACATAATATACGTATTATTGTTTATAATTTTTATGATTACATATCGTCTGAAAATATCAAAACGTTGGGATGATTTTCCTCAAATGTTCGATTTATCTTTGTTTGTATAAGAAAATCATTTATTATAATAAATGGTATTCTTCGAGATATTATGTTGAAGGGGTGTTGAAGTGAAAGAAAGTTTTCTATCATATAAAGAAGAAGAAAGGAATGCCAAAATCTTTTTGTGGGTGCTATACGTCATTGTTATTTCATACCAAGTTTTATATGCAATCGTATTAGAGAATAAATCACTAACGGATAAGGGACATAGCATAATATGGCAAGTAATTTGGGGAACTGTAATACTCGGTGTGAATGTATATTTAATAAAAAAAGAGAAAGCGAATCTTGTTAAATATGCATGTTTATTTGCATACATAGGAATAGAAATTGCTAATATACTTTCGTATATGCTTTATAATAAGGCGGCATTTGATGGGGTAAATATAATAGAAATTATTCTCATCTTCTTTGTACCTATATTTTTAAATAAAAAATATTTTGTGTTTGTACTTTCAACTATTGTAGTGAAATATGTGATTTATTTATTTGTATTAAAAGAAGTAAAAGGATTTATGTTCCTCATTATGTATACACTCGTATTAATAGCAGCATACATCATTTTAAATCGATTTATACAATACCTTTCAGCGGTAAAGGAAAGTATTAAGATTGCTAGTGAATCACAAAAATTAGCAGTAATCGGAAAAATGGCAGCGACAGTGGGACATGAAATTAAAAATCCCCTTGCTTCATTAAAAGGATTTACGCAATTACAACGAGAGAAGCATGGGGAGGACCCTATTTACAAACAGATGATTTTTGAAATAGAAAATATGAATAATATGATAAGTGAATTGATGGAAGTTGCTACATGTAAACCCTCTATTTATAAGAAACATAATATAGGTGAAATTGCATTACAAGCAGTAGCAATTCTTCGAGAAAAAATGAATGAATCTAGTGTCCAGCTTATTTCTAATATAGAAGAAAAGATAATAGAAGTTGAATGTGATGAGCGGAAAATACGAGGAGTCTTTCTCTATGTCATAAAAAATGCTCTGGAGGCAATGGAGCAAGGTGGCACACTAGAGTTACGATTAGAAAATAAAGGACAAGATTATGTAATGCTAAGTGTAATCGATACTGGTTACGGTATTAAGAAAGAAAATTTGGCTCGTGTTACAGAAGCTTTTTATACAACGAAACAAGATAAAATTGGTTTGGGACTTACGGTAGCGAATCGGCTTGTTACGGAGCAGCATCTTGGTGAATTACATATTTCAAGTAAAAGAGATATTGGAACTAGAATAGATATCATTCTCCCGAAGCAACGTGGAAATAGTGAAATCCAAGGGGGAGAAAAGCTAGGAGTTACCATATGAATAAAGACGATATATTTAAAAATGAAGAAATGAAGGCGCTGAAAATATATTTAAGTTTATTTTTCATTATATTTTTTGTATACGATCTTGCCTACGAATTTATTGTACCTTTAATAGGAGGAGAGCAAGAAGGAGTAGGACAATTTGAAGATGGTTTAGGTTTATGGCTTTATTTTCTGATGGTGGTTCTATTTTGTACTGGAATATACTTTATGAAATGGAAAAATCCATTTGCAGTAAAGTATATTATTCTAATTGGATATAATCTATTAGATTTTATCCATAATTTTATGATTTACTACGGTAGTGATGCTGAGTTTGATGGTGGGAATATAGTAGAAGGATTTTTTATTTTATTTGCCCCACTCTTTGTGAATAAAAGATATTTTTGGTTAGTTCCGAGCATACTGGTTGGCAAATATGCTCTTATAGGAATCATTATTCATTCATCACTCGTTTTAATTCCGATGGCATTATATAGCGTATTTACTATCATATGTTGGATTATGTTTTTAAGGTTCCAATCTTACGTTCGTACGCTTGAGATGATGAATAAAGAAATACAACAAACAGAAAAGCTAGCAACTGTTGGGAAAATGGCTACAGTTATTGGTTACAAAATTAGAAGACCTCTAGCGAATTTAGATAAATTTGTAAATAAGCAAGCGAGTAAATATCCAGAGGATAAAATATATAGTGATATTATGAAACAAGAAGTAGAACGAATTCATACAATCGCTACAGAACTTAGTGGATTTGAGAAATCTAAATCAATAGAATCAGAAGTTCATAATATAGAAGAAATTATCGCTTATGTTATTCGAGTTATGGGGAAGCCTGCTTTAAATCAAGGCGTACACATACAAGGTATTTATAGTAAAGACATACCATCGATTACATGCGATGAAAAACGATTAAAACAAGTGTTTTTTAATTTAATTAAAAATGCGATTGAAGCAATGTCAGTTGGCGGAACGATTACGATTAAAGTGACTGTAGAAGATGCAATCATTATTCAAGTTAAGGATGAGGGTTGCGGTATTCCAAAAGATAAAATTCCGAAGCTAAATGAAGCATTTTACACAACGAAAGAAACTGGAACAGGTTTAGGTTTAGTAGTTACAGAAAAAATTATTAAAGACCACAACGGTAAAATGAGTTTTGAAAGTGAAGTTGGGGTTGGAACGACGGTGAAGGTTGTATTGCCGATATCATGAAAAGTTATTTTAAAAAGGGAGATCACTTATTTGAGAGTGAACTCCTTTTTTTTGAATAAAAATTCAAAATTGTTCACACTATTAGTGCAGTATATGGAAAATAAAATTCGAAATATGGTTATTTTGCAGTGAAAGTATATAATGAACTTGTCTGTTATTTGTTTTAATTCATTTGTATTGTTATTTGTTGACCCGAATCTCGGGTCTTTTTTGTGGAATGAATTGTTTTAAGTGTGAGTTATATGTCAGTGATTAAAAAAACAGAATATACAGCACTGGCAGTAATTCCAGGGTTAATATAAAGGGATATAGCATCTCCTCTCGAAACAAGGTTTCCAGTGGTAATACTAGTCCAAGTTACAGTAGCGGGACCTACTACGGGAGTAGGATTAAATACTTGAATTTGTCCCGATCCAGTATCCGTCGGTTTAATGGAAAATACTATAGTTCCGGTAATTTTGTTTGTGGTAGTTAAAGTAATAGTAGTTAGAATGTAACTGGAAGTAGGAGCGGTGAGGTTTGTGGGGACATTCCTGCAAATATCAATCGTATAAGCAGCAGCAGGTAAGTTATTTACATTTATAGACGCCGTAAACCCAACTATACTACCAAATCCAGCAGTGACATATGGAATAACATTAGAGTCAATTCCAGGGGAGCCCGCTATACGTTGAAAACCAGCATTTGTTCCTTGAAACACAATACTTTTTGCTGAAGCACTACCAGCGGAGCCAGTGGGTCCAGTACTTCCAGTGATGCCGGTGGGTCCGGTGATGCCAGTGGGTCCGGTGCTTCCGGTAGATCCGGTGTTTCCGGTAGGTCCAGTATTCCCGGTGGGTCCAGTGATGCCAGTGGGCCCAGTGATGCCAGTGGGTCCAGTGCTTCCGGTAGATCCGGTGTTACCAGAAGGTCCAGTGATGCCAGTGGGTCCAGTGCTTCCGGTAGATCCGGTGTTACCAGAAGGTCCAGTGATGCCAGTGGGTCCAGTGCTTCCGGTAGATCCAGTGATGCCAGTGGGTCCAGTGCTTCCGGTAGATCCGGTGACGCCGGTGGATCCAGTGATGCCAGTAGATCCAGTGATGCCAGTGGGTCCAGTGCTTCCGGTAGATCCGGTGACGCCGGTGGGTCCAGTGATGCCAGTAGATCCAGTGATGCCAGTGGGTCCAGTGATGCCAGTGGGTCCAGTGCTTCCAGTAGATCCGGTGATGCCAGTAGATCCGGTGATGCCAGTGGGTCCGGTGCTTCCGGTAGATCCGGTGCTTCCAGTAGATCCGGTGTTCCCAGTGGGTCCAGTGCTTCCGGTAGATCCGGTGTTACCAGAAGGTCCAGTGCTTCCGGTAGATCCGGTGTTACCAGAAGGTCCAGTGATGCCAGTGGGTCCGGTGCTTCCAGTAGATCCGGTGTTACCAGAAGGTCCAGTGCTTCCAGTAGCCCCACTTTCTACTAAGACAATATAATCTGGAGATACATTAGGAAATCCTTGAGGTGCATCCTTTTTTACAACATAGCCGCTGCTCGTATAAGTAACAACTTGTCCGGCTTTATAGTTTGGAGCGGCTGCAAGACTAAAGGCGGTAGTACTTTGTAAACCAGCTCCTGTACCCCCAGTAGCGCCGGTAGCTCCAGTGGGTCCGGTACTTCCAGTGATGCCAGTGGGTCCAGTGATGCCAGTGGATCCGGTGATGCCAGAAGGTCCAGTGATGCCGGTAGGTCCGGTGATGCCAGTGGGTCCAGTATTCCCGTTAGAACCACTGGGGCGTCTGCCATCGCAACTAAAACAATTACGTCGGTACATGTATGTTCTCCTTTCTATATTTTGAAAATCTAGTTTTTAAAATAGAACTACTATATGTATATTAGAAATTCTATATTTTTGTGCGGTTGATTGTATAGTGTGTTTAGATTTTAACAGTAGGGTGAAAGTGTATTGTATATCGAATTTTTTTCTATTTTAAGTTTAGTAAAAAGAGATAGCTAAATTAGCTATCTCTTTAAAAATTTATAACCACCATTTTTCCTGTGGAACCAAAGTAACATCCACTTCAAAATTCTCTTTAAACCAATCATACATCAATGTTTCTTTCACTTACTACATACATTGTATATTGTTCATAATTTTCTGTATATATTTTAAAAGAAAAATGGTGGTACAATATATGAAGGATACGAGAAGAGAGGATGAAGATTAGAGTATGTACGTTACTGTAACAGAAGCAGCATATAAAAAGATTGTGGATACGATTCCAAATGAAGCGAAATATATAAAGTTATTTTACGATAATGAAGGTTGCGGTTGTGTAATGAGCGGAATTATCGATTTAGTAGCTGTAGCAGAAAAAGATGAGCGCGATGTAGATATTGAATCTAGCCAGTTTAGCTTTATCGCTGATCGTACAAAGCTTGTATTTATGGATGATAAGTTGACTGTCGATTGGCATGAAGGTGGAGGAACTTTTCAGTTGAAGAGTCCGAGTCAGTTTTATAATCCAAATATGAAGTTACACGTTCGAGTGTAGTAAAGGAAAGGTAGCCCTGAAATGTTTTCTGGGATACCTTTTTTATTGTATAAGGTACTAGTATTGTCGTTTTTTGTTGATAAGTCGATATATTTAAAAAATCGCCGATATAATTTCATGTACCAAAACGTTTCATACAATACAAAGGTTTTTTCACATAATGAAATGTACATGTGATTGAATTTTCTGTATAATCTTATTTGCGGAGGGGATACGCATGAGAAGATGGGGAATTGAGTTATTAATTTTAGCAGTCGTTATTATTTGGGGGATTAATTTTACGATTGCGAAATATGGACTTTTAGAATTTACAGCAATTGAGTTTACTGCACTTCGGATGATATCGGCGGCACCGCTTAAGTTACTCCTTACATTTTTTATTGAAAAGTCGGTTTATATGGAGAGAAAAGATATACCTAGATTAATCATCGTTAGCGTTGTAGGTATTGTACTGTATCAAACGTTATTTATGGAAACTGTTAAATATACATCCGCTACAAATGCCTCTTTACTCATTTCTATTTCACCTATTTTTACAACTGTATTTGCGATTATCTTAAAACAAGAAAAGTTTTCTTCTCGAAAGCTTATCGGTTCGATTATTGCCTTTTGTGGTGCAGCCTTAGTTTTAGTAGCAGGGCATTCACTGGCTAGTTCTTTTTACGGGAATGGGATTGGACTCATTACATCAATATGTTGGGGGCTTTATCCTGTTTTAGCTGGTCCATTAATTAAAAAATATTCAGCGCTACGTGTTACCGCATGGTCAGCACTAGTTGGCGCGATTCCACTCTTGCTTTTAAGTGGACCATACGTATTTATAATGCCATTTCATATTACACATGGAATAACACTATTCGCTTTACTATATTCTATTTTCTTTGTAACAGTATTTGGTTTAGTAATGTGGTATGTTGGTGTTCAAAAAATTGGAGCATCACATACGATGGTATATATGTATATAACGCCACTTGTAGCTGTTTTATTTGCAGCTGTATGGGCAAATGAATACGTATCGTTTCAACAAATAATCGGTGGAATTATTATTTTCTTCGGTTTATGGTTTGTGAAATCGGAGAAAGTAAAATTGCATTCTACTGTGGGGGAACCTATATCAAAATAGGAAAACAGATCACCTATGATCTGCTTTCCTATTTTTTTATTTTTGGTAAGAAGATGAGAAATAAGATCGCAGTAATAAGTGGAATTAAGTTTAAAAATGGAATACGGAAGAGTGTAATAAGAATAATACCCGGAAGAAGGACACCGAGGACAGCGTAGAAAATACTATGGTTTTTCGTGTACCAATATAATGAAAGTCCAATAAGTGCAGGGATAATAAGGTGAATGAGAGCCATTAAAAAATAAATCATTAGACGCCCCCTTTATTTGTGTACTTATTACATCATATCCGTATGTTCATAGATTGATATCAATTTTTTCATAAATGGACGAAAAATGTTTGAAAAAACGTCACAAATTATGGGGGGATGATCTTTGAAATCTTGTATAATATTATTTTCTAAAAATATTTAAACAACATAAACATACCGTTTATGTTGTTTTTAATTTGAGTGAAATGAATGTAAGTAGTATAGACTTGAAAAAATTTATTGTTGGATAGATAAAAATTACGGAAGAGGAGAACATCATGATTAGTATGTCATTAAGGTCGTTTAAAATTCAATCGTATTATATACTAGGTATTCTTTTACTAGGCTGGATGGTAACGCCGTTTTCAGCACATTTTTTAGGTGCAGGAATTGGACTTATCGTAAGTATGTATTGCGTTTGGCTTTTAGGGAGACGAATTGAGAAGCTTGGAGATAGTATCGTAAAGAAAACGAAAGCGCCGACGCTCGGTATGTTTAATCGTTTTGCCGCTGCTATTTTAGGCGCTATTATTATGTACGAAATTGAGCACCATATGGTAATGTGGGCATTTGCAGTAGGGATTATGGGCGGTTATTTCTTAATTGTTGTGAACTTAGGTTATTATAGTATGAAAGATGAAAAGGAACTAACAAAAAGATAAAAAGCCTCTTTTTAGATGGAATAGAGGATCTAGCGAGGGATAGAAGCGTTTAAATCCTTTTTTAGCTCCATACGTTGTGAAACTAGAGGGATGTAATTTATATGTTCGAATCCGTAAGTTGTATGTGTAAAAATGAATTTACCCTAGAATAAGGGATCCAGCGATGAATAGTACAACAGGAAGCGAAACGTTGCATAAAATATAGGTTTTTGCTTCCGATAAGTTAACATGAAATTACGTATTAGTATGACTTTTATGTTCTTTAAAAAAGTTGGATATAATACAAAAAACTATTCCGGTAATTAGAATAATATATTTTATCGTTTCACTTGTATGCTCAAATAAATGAACGTTAAGCATTACAAGTCCCCAAAACATTTGAATCGCTCCATAACTGAATAAAATTTTTCCTGTACAAGAAAATTTTTCCATAGGCTTCACCCCTTCCTATATATGTAAATTATATCATGAAAAACTAAAAACAAATAACTATAAAGTGAAAATTATGTAAATTAACAAACGAAGTCACAGATGAAGAGAGTAACGTTTCACTTTATATAAGATATAGAAAGAAGCTTACGTAAAAAACGTAAGCTTCTTTTTTATGTAAGTGTGTGTAACCGTTAAGCCGCATTGGGTTTTGTCGGTGAGTACGCGAAACTTTACGGTTACACGACACTTATTCATATGAGTAAAGGGTTATTCCAACAGAAAGTTTGCGCTTAAGCGATTGGGCCGCCTAAGTTAATAATGTCTTCAGATACGCTGTCGAACTTTTTGAAGTTAGCTTTGAATTCATTTGCAAGTTCGATTGCTTTTGCTTTATAAGCAGCTTTATCAGCCCAAGTTTGTTCAGGCATTAACACTTCGTCAGGTACACCTGGTACGTGAAGTGGAACTTCAAGACCGAAGATGTCATGTTTAGCTGTTTCAGTTTTCGCAAGTTCACCGCTTAATGCTGCTTGAATCATTGCACGAGTGTAACCTAAGTTCATACGTTTACCAACGCCGTATTCGCCACCAGTCCAGCCAGTGTTTACTAAGAATACTTTCGCATCGTGTTTCTCAATTTTTTCACCAAGCATTTCAGCATAGCGAGATGCATCAAGTGGTAAGAATGGTGAACCGAAGCAAGTTGAGAATGTTGCTTGCGGAGATGTAACACCGCGCTCTGTTCCTGCTAGTTTACTAGTGTAACCACTTAAGAAGTGATACATAGCTTGTTCTTTTGATAACTTACTGATTGGAGGCAATACGCCAGATGCATCAGCAGTTAAGAAGATAATTGTATTTGGGTGTCCTGCAACACTTGGCAGTACGATATTGTCAATCGCATGCATAGGGTATGCAGCACGAGTATTTTCTGTTAAAGTAGTATCGTTATAGTCTGCGATACGCGTTTGGTCATTAATGATAACGTTTTCTAAAACAGATCCAAATGTGATTGCATCGAAAATTTGTGGTTCTTTCTCGTGAGAAAGGTTTACACATTTCGCGTAGCAACCGCCTTCAATATTGAATACACCGTTATCAGACCAACCGTGCTCATCATCACCGATTAATTTACGGTTTGGATCAGCAGATAATGTTGTTTTACCTGTTCCAGATAAACCGAAGAATAATGCTACATCGCCTTCTTCACCTACGTTTGCAGAGCAATGCATAGAAAGGATATCTTGTTCAGGTAATAAGAAGTTCATAATAGAGAAGATTGATTTTTTCATTTCTCCAGCGTATTCTGTACCACCAATTAGTACGATACGTTTTTCGAATGAAACCATAATGAATGCTTCAGAGTTTGTACCGTCAACAGCTGGATCAGCTTTGAAATTCGGTGCAGAAACAATTGTGAACTCTGATTCATGAGTTGTTAATTCTTCTTCAGTTGGACGAATGAATAGTTGATGTACAAATAAATTGTGCCATGCATATTCATTAATAACTTGAATTGGTAGGCGGTAATTGCGGTCAGCGCCTGCAAATCCTTTGAAGACGAATAACTCTTCTTTCTCTTTTAAGTATTCTAAAACTTTCGTATATAATTTATTAAAATGTTCTTCAGAAATCGGTTGGTTCACTGCTCCCCAAGCAATTTTGTCAGCAACCGATGCTTCTTTCACAATAAATTTATCTTTAGGAGAACGTCCTGTATATTTTCCAGTTGAAGCAGAAACGGCACCAGTCGAAGTTAATTTCCCTTCATTTCGCATTAATACTTTTTCCACTAATTGCGGAACACTTAGTTGAATCTGTGCATTGCTTCCGTTCAATAATTCGTGTAAACCAATTTGGACATTCACAGTACTCATATTTATATACCATCCTTTTCATTTAATGAAATATTTCTCGTAATCCCCAACAAGAGTATAACACAATTATATAAATAATGTATACTATTTATTTCTTTTTGTTTGTGTGAATACATTATTTCCTTATTAATATTTCATTTTAGGCGCATTGAGAAAAACTTTCACGAAAATGTGAATATTAATTGACAAATGAATATCATTTCTTTAGTATAGGTTGGGACGGATACTCTCTTATCCCGAGCTGGCGGAGGGACAGGCCCGATGAAGCCCAGCAACCTCACTTGTATTGGTAAACACAAGTGAATAGGTGCTAAAACCTGTGCGAGGCTACAGGTCTCGAACGATAAGAGCGAAGGGCAAAAAGCAGTATGCAAGTAGCAAATTAAACCTTTCCTCTCTATTATGTAGGAAAGGTTTTTCTGTATGCTTGTGTGGGAGAATAAATGTATGTCGCAATCTGTGGCAAATTAAGGATGAGTTCCGTACAATATATACAATTACTGTAGGGAGGTTTACCACATGACAAAAAAACGTCATCTGTTCACATCTGAGTCTGTAACTGAAGGACATCCAGATAAAATTTGTGACCAAATTTCTGATTCAATTTTAGATGCGATCTTATCAAAAGACGCAAATGCACGTGTAGCTTGTGAAACAACTGTAACAACTGGTTTAGTATTGGTAGCGGGGGAAATTACGACTTCTACTTACGTAGATATTCCAAAAATCGTTCGTGAAACAATTCAAGGCATTGGTTACACACGCGCAAAATACGGATTCGATGCAGAAACTTGTGCAGTTTTAACATCTATCGATGAGCAATCTGCTGACATCGCTATGGGTGTTGACCAAGCGCTAGAAGCACGCGAAGGTCAAATGACTGACGCTGAGATTGAGGCAATTGGTGCAGGAGACCAAGGTTTAATGTTTGGTTTCGCATGTAATGAAACACAAGAGTTAATGCCACTTCCAATCTCGCTTGCTCACAAATTAGCTCGCCGTTTAACTGAAGTACGTAAAAATGATACATTATCATACCTACGTCCGGATGGAAAAACGCAAGTTACAGTTGAGTATGATGAAAATGGTAAACCAGTACGTGTTGATACTATCGTAATTTCTACACAACATCACCCAGATGTTACATGGGAAGAAATCGATCGCGACTTAAAAGAGCACGTAATTAAAGCTGTAGTACCAGCAGAATTAATCGATGGAGAAACGAAATTCTTCATTAACCCAACTGGCCGCTTCGTAATTGGTGGACCACAAGGTGATGCTGGTTTAACAGGACGTAAAATCATCGTTGATACTTACGGTGGATACGCTCGCCATGGTGGCGGTGCATTCTCTGGTAAAGATGCAACGAAAGTTGACCGTTCTGCAGCATATGCAGCTCGTTATGTTGCGAAAAACATCGTAGCAGCTGGTCTTGCTGAAAAAGCAGAAGTACAACTTGCATACGCAATTGGTGTAGCACAACCAGTATCAATTTCAGTTGATACATTCGGCACTGGTAAAGTATCTGAAGACGTATTAGTAGAACTAGTTCGTAACAACTTCGATCTTCGCCCAGCTGGTATTATTAAAATGCTAGACTTACGTCGCCCAATTTACAAACAAACAGCAGCTTACGGCCACTTCGGACGTACTGATGTAGATCTAACATGGGAACGTACAGACAAAGCTGCAGCTTTAAAAGAGCAAGCTGGTCTATAATATATGAAAAAAAGCTTTGCGCAGTGAGCGCAAAGCTTTTTTTATATATAATTACGTTGGAATAAAGCGAAGAATTCAATATCATGCCAAGTGCCATTGCGGAATATAGCTTCTTTACAAGTTCCTTCATGTTGAAAACCGAGCGATTTATATAATTTAATTGCTCTATCGTTAAAAGAAAATACTCGTAAAGAAAGGCGATGTAAATTTAATTCTAAAAATGCATAATCCAATAATAAGATGAAAGCTTCCTTCCCATAACCTTGCCCCCAGTAACTCTTGTTACCAATATCAATAATACATTCAGCGTTTCGATTATACGAATCAATATGAATTAAAGAAGTAATACCAATTGAAAGATGCGTAGCTTTTTCTTCAATGATATAGCTCTTAGAGTTCGGAGAATGAATAAATTGCTGGCAAAGTTTTTCTGTGTCTTGAAGGGAATATTTATCAAGAGTGAGAGTAGTTGAACTCATAACGTCCATATCATTATGCCATTTATAATATGTTAGAATATCATCTTCGGAAAACTTTCGTAACTGGATACGGTTTGATTCAAACAATGTAAGTCCCCCTTTTGTATTTACTATTTTTTGTTCATTATTTCAACACAAGAGCTACAATAAATCTCTCCTTCTAGCTCAATATACTTTTTCATATTCGTCATGCCATTTGCCGGAAGCGGCATATGAATCCATGCTTTTTCATATGTTTGTATTTCTTTTTGGCATGATTTACAAACAGTTGGCTTTTTTTGAAACATGTGAAATTAACTTTTCATTTGACGTGCTTTGCCCGCACAAAATGCACTGCTTAGTAAAAATAGCGTGGCGCATATAATACTTACTAATGTAGCGTATGGAATTGCGCCTTTTAGAGAAAAGCCGACAGTGATGGAAGCGATAAATAAGAGGATGAATGTTGTTGTTAATTTTTTGTATAGTTCCATAATAGGTAGACCTCCAATTTATTTTTTAGTACAAGTTTTAAAATTGAATTCTATGTATGTAGAAAATATAAAGAGTAGCTAAAGGTGTGTAGTCTAAGGAGTATAAGAAAGTACACTTTCCTTTTTGTGGGTTATTATACTTATATTGTATCATGGCGCATTGTTGGCTTCATACATAATTGTGTAAAGATATGTATGATAAAATGAAGAAAAGTCTTTAAGAAAGGAAAGATGAAAAAATGAGCGTAACCGAACATAAAAAACAAGCGCCAAAAGAAGTGCGCTGCAAGATTGTAACGATTTCCGATACACGTACAGAAGAGACAGATAAGAGCGGACAACTATTACATGAATTGTTAAAAGAAGCAGGCCATACAGTGACTTCTTATGAAATTGTGAAAGATGATAAAGAAAGTATTCAGCAAGCAGTGTTAGCTGGTTATCATAGGGAAGATGTTGATGTCGTGTTAACAAATGGCGGTACTGGTATTACGAAGCGTGATGTAACGATTGAAGCAGTATCAGCGTTATTACATAAAGAAATTGTTGGATTCGGTGAGTTGTTCCGCATGATTAGTTATTTAGAAGATATCGGAAGCAGCGCAATGTTAAGTAGAGCGATCGGCGGCACAATTGGGCGCAAAGTAGTCTTCTCGATGCCAGGATCTAGCGGAGCGGTTCGCCTTGCGATGAATAAATTAATTTTACCAGAATTAGGTCATATTACATTTGAGTTGCATCGCCAATGAGTAAGTATGCTGGAATTGTATTAGCAGGTGGTATGTCGAGTAGATTCGGTGAGCCGAAAGCGTTAGCGAGTTGGCAAGGGAGTACGTTTATTGAGCATATTTTGAAAGTGATGACAAGCACGCTCCAAGAAGTTGTAGTCATTAGTCATTCTCATATAAAAGAGCGAGTAGAGAAACTCGTACAAGTTCCTGTTATCGAAGATATTCCGCACTATAAAGGGAACGGGCCACTTGCTGGAATTGTATCAGGAATGGAATACATAGAAGCAGATTGGTACGCTATTATGCCTTGCGATGCGCCAAATGTTTCGCATGAATGGTTTACCATTTTACTGGAGCAAACAAGCAATGAGTATGATGCAGTTGTACCTATTATTAATGGAAGGAAACAACCGCTACTTGCAGCGTACCATAACCGCGTGAAAGAAAAGATTTATACTTTGCTTCAAGAAGAAAAAAGAAGTATGGGTCAGCTTTTATCACAATGTAATGTGAAATATATTGCTGGTGAAGATATACAAGCAAATGCGGATTGGTTTATAAATGTGAATACGAAAGAAGAATATGTGCAGGCTCAAAAAGACCTTTCAAATGAATGAAAGGTTTTTTTGTATACAGAAATTGGGGAACAATTACTGTATAAAGGTATGTGAGTAAGTTGATTTTAAGGGGAATTCTTAAAATCACTATACAGTTAAAATACTGTATAACCATATATTAATTTTTATGGGTTTTTATTACAAGTCTATTTGTTTATGCTTGTTTTTGTTATAATGAATATAGAAATAATATAATATTTCACCTTGTGTATCATTTATCCGACTTTAATGGGCAGTAAGATCCCCACCTCAACATTCAGGAAAAGCAAAGAAGTTAGGTGGGGGATCAACTGCCCATAAAAGTCCGATTGGTTCAACTAATAATCAGTGGGGGATGAAGAAAACCCCCACTGATTAAAGTTTCACTTTATTTAAGTAAATTTTACAATTGTATAATAAACTCCCTTCGTTTTTTGAAGGGAGTTTTTCTGTTTAAGCAAGCAACTCTGATTCGTTATGCTGAAGGACTTCTTCATATTCGTTAAGCAAGCCACGAAAGATCTCATCCCAGCTTTTTGATTTCGCATAAGATAAAGCTGCTACTCCCATCTGCTCCAATTTTTCTTCATTTTGCAATAAAAAATAAATGGATGATAGAAATGCGTCCTCATTTTTTGGCGGGCAAAGAACTCCCGTTTTTCCATCTGTAATAATATTTTTAACCCCGCCACTATTTGCACCGATGACAGGTGTGCCGCATGCAAGCGATTCAAGTACAACATTTCCAAATGTTTCAGTGGCTGATGGAAATACCATCAAGTTAGAACAAGCGTATGCTTCAGCTAAATCCCCGCCTTGTAAATAGCCAGTAAACGTGACATTTGTTTGCGGAACAGTTTCACGCAAATTTGTTGCTAGAGGACCGTCTCCTGCTATAAGCCAATGAATATCGTTTCGAGTATGCGTTGATTTAACGATAAGATTTTGCAACGTATCAATATCTTTCTCAGGAGCAATCCGTCCAATATAGGAAAGGACGTACTTCGCTGTAATATTATATTTTTTTCGGAATAGGTCTGTATTGTAAGCTGGATGAAAGAGATTACAATCTACACCACGTCCCCATATGGAGAGGGCTTGAAAACCTTTATGTTTTAATTGATGTAATGTTTCAGGGGATGGAACGAAATTTTTTTGCATATGACTATGAAACCATTTTAAATAGTTCCAAAGCATATTGGAGAGAAATTCGATTTTGTAATAGCGTAAATAAGCATCGAAATCAGTATGATAAGAACCGACAACTGGTATGTTTAACTTTTTCGCATAATACAATCCACAAAGTCCCATGTTGAAAGGTGTAGCAATGTGAATTATGTCAGGTTTAAAGGAAAGAAGTTCTCGTTTAATGCGCGGAGTAGGAAAAGAAAAGCGACATTCTGGATATAATATTGTTAACGGGATACTTCTCATCTTGTTCACATTCGCTACGAAATTATCTTCAGCTGTATGCTGAGGTGCGAAAACAGAATAGGCGATATTTTCTTTCTGAAAATATCGTGTTAACCGCTCTAACGTTTTCGCAACCCCGTTCACTTGTGGCGTAAAAGTATCGGTAAAAATGGCGACTCTCATCATATCACTCCTTTATGTGAAAAGTGGGATGAATTGATAAAAAGAGATGATGCCAGAGCAAGTGCCGAGGCACATACCGACGAATACATCAGATGGATAGTGAAGCCCTAAATAAATGCGAGAAATACCGACGCATAATGCTAACGGTAATAGGAAAATAAGTAAGCTTGGATTATAGCAAATAAATGGAATAAAGACAGAGAAAACGGCTGTTGTATGACCAGACGGGAAAGAGTGGTCTTGTAATGGATGGACTGGATATTTTGCATCCTGAATTGTTAAATAAGGACGTTTTCGTGGATACCATCTTTTTAATATTTGCACAGGGACATGGCTAATTGCTAACGAAATAGCAGTTGCAATTGCAGCTTGATGCAAAGTTCCATCTGCGAAAATTAAAAAGAACAGTGTGAGTGCGATAGAGAAAGTCGCGCCACCGATATGAGTAATATTGCTGAAAAAGATATTTAACGTTTTTTGATCAAAGTAGCGGTTAATTCCTTTGAAAATGTAACATTCTATTTTATACAGTCCACTGACCTTCATGAAAATTCTCCTCCCTCGTTTACATATATATGGAGATATTAGCTTTTATTTTAATAAGATTTTGTTGAGCGAGTAATAATGTTTTGTAAAGAAAAAGTTAGATTTTATATAAAAAAGCTGCCAGTATTATGGCAGCTGTAAAATCATTTTTGTAGTGATTTATAATATTGGCCTTTTTCAACGTATTGCGTGCGAATTCGCTCCATGTCTTTACGGTCTTCTTCTGTTAACTCACGAACGACTTTCGCTGGACGACCGAAAGCTAATGTATTCGGCGGGATTTTCTTTCCTTGTGAAACGAGGCTTCCAGCACCGATAAAGGCTCCTTCGCCAATTTCAGCACCATCTAATATAATAGATCCCATTCCAATTAAAGCGTCTTTTTTTATATGACAGCTATGTAAAATCACTTGATGCCCAACTGTAACATCGTCTTCTAAAATAAGAGGATATTGCGGGCTTTGATGAAGTGTACATTGATCTTGTACATTTACCCGGTTACCAATGATTGTTGGTGATACGTCGCCTCGGATGACTGTATTAAACCAAATACTTGATTCCTCGCCAACTGTCACATCACCAGTAATGGTTACGTAGTCAGCGATAAAAGCACTACTCGCAATTTTCGGATTTTTTTCTTTGTAAGGATATATCATGTAAAGCCTTCCTTTCCTAGAGACTAGTTTCAGTGTATCAAATTATGAGAAAGAGTGAAATGGAGGAGGTCCGTATGTGGAATTATGAAGCGGAGGAAGCAAAGGCTGTAATCGTTATTGTACACGGCGCAATGGAATATCACGGGCGTTATGAAGCCGTTGCGGAAATGTGGAATCATATCGGCTACCACGTTGTGATGGGGGACCTTCCGTCACATGGAACGACTTCAAGAAATAGAGGACATATTGATTCATTTGATGAATACATAGAGGAAGTTAAATTATGGGTGAAAGAGGCAAGAAAGTATAGGTTGCCTATCTTTTTATTTGGTCATAGTATGGGTGGTCTTATCGTCATTCGTATGATGCAAGAAACGAAAAGAGAAGATGTAGATGGCATTATTTTAAGTTCGCCATGTTTAGGCGTATTAGCTGGACCTTCTGCACCGCTGCAAGCTGCCTCAAAAATATTAAATATTATTGCTCCAAAATTGCAATTTGCAACGAATCTTACAGTGGAAATGTCAACTCGTAATCATGAAGTGAGAGATGCGATGGAGAATGATTCATTGTTCTTGCGCAAAGTATCAGTACGTTGGTATAGTGAATTGATTAAGTCTATCGAAATGGCTCATAAGAAAATAAACGATTTTCCAGATGTTCCGCTCTTGCTAATGCAAGCATGTGAGGATAAACTTGTAGATAAAACACGTGTCCGCACTTGGTTTGATAATGTTAAAATAAGTGATAAGGCTTTTAAAGAATGGCCGAATTGTTATCATGAGTTATTAAATGAGTATGAGCGCGACGAAATTTTGAATTATATTCAGTCATTTACTGAAATACGCATCAATAACATAATAGAAACAAATAAGTAAATTATTTGTACATTGAATAGAGGAGATGAAGGAAGAAGTGAACGTACCGAGTAATCCCATAACGCTCATGGCGAAAGTATACCGTGATGTGTTTCCGGTTGTACACCATGAGCTAGCGATGTGGAAAGAGCGTGCCTACCATATTCCGAATGATGAGCTTCATAGTCAGGCAATCGCAAGTATTGAGCATAAAACGTTTCATTGCGAAGGCGGTGGCATTTTAGCATTATTAGCAAATGAACACCGTGAGGAATGTATTCGTTTTATCGTCGCATATCAAACGATTAGTGACTACTTAGATAATTTATGTGATCGCAGTACATCACTTGATCCGAATGATTTTGCCGCACTGCATGAATCTATGTTAATGGCATTATCACCTGAAGTAGAAGGTGGCGGTAATTATTATCGCTATCGTGATGATCAAGATGATGGTGGTTATTTAGATGAACTTGTTGAAACATGCCAAGATGTTTTAAAGAAAACGAAGCACTATGACAAAATTGCTCCTATTCTTCATGAACTTGCTTGTTATTATTGTGATTTGCAAATTCATAAACATGTGAAATTAGAAGAAAGAGAACCACGATTACAAACATGGTTTGAAGCACATAAAGAAAACTTACCTGAGATGAGTTGGTTTGAATTTTCAGCATGTGCCGGTTCTACGCTTGGAATCTTCTGTCTTGTCGCATATGCCTTTCATGATGAATTACATGATGAAGATATTGCGAAAATTAGACAAGGATATTTTCCTTACGTACAAGGACTTCATATCTTACTTGATTATTTTATTGATCAAGAAGAAGACCGCATCGGCGGGGATTTGAATTTCTGTAGTTATTATGAAAACGAGCAAGTGATATTAGATCGTATGAAACATTTTGTAGAAGAAGCAGAGAAGAGCATTGGTGATTTGCCTCATGCGAAGTTTCATCGTCTCATAAGCCGAGGATTACTTGGTATTTATTTATCAGACCAAAAAGTATCAGCACAAAAGAATATGCACAAAATGGCACGGCGCATTGTAAAATACGGTGGTCTCACTTCACGATTCTTCTATTGGAACGGGAAGATGTACCGAAAGAAAACGGCGCAGTGATGAAGAAAACCACTCATGTAGAGTGGTTTTTTGTTATAATATGGTAAAGGCGGTGGCAGAAATGAAGAGATTGTTTCAAAAGCTATATGACCATATTGAGGTTACATTACTCGTGCTACTTTCCATTTCATTTGTAACCGGAATGTATATAATGATGAATAAAGCCGGTGGTCCTACAACGATGGATTATGTAGCTCAAGTTATTATTGTATTGATTATTATAGTAGATATTGTCTTTTTAATAAGTGGTAGAAAAAAAGAAAATAGTAAATAAAAAGCATTTGTACACGGTAGTACAAATGCTTTTTATTATGATCGTATTTTTGAAAATACATATATAAGAAGTTCAATCACAAAAATAGCTAAAACAGATAGTCCGAATAAAGGCATGACAGCGCCTAGTATAACCATCATGATAAAGAAAACGATTATGCTTTTCTTATCTCTTTGCTTTGGCGGTGCTGCTAATTTTCCTTTCGGCTTTCTTGCTAACCACATTTTTATTCCGTAATAAATAAGAAGTAATAAAGATAATGTCGTTAGTAAGCATAATATTTTATTTGGCCATCCGAATAAATGACCTTCGTGAAGCGGGATACCGTAAGTGAACCATTGCGCAAGTAATCCATAATCACGATAGTCCGTTTTGGAAATGAGCTCTCCGCTATATTGATCAAAATAAGCTGTTATTTCTTCATTTGGTGCAACATGCATACCTGTAATACCAGAACCGCTCGATTTCGAAACAGTGAACACACCTTTTGGATCAGCTGGTAGTGAAATAACATATGGTTTCTTTATTTTAATTCCGTTTCGCAATTCATCGACAGAAATTGCTTTTGGCTCATTCGAATTCGATTCAGGAGGTGCTTCTTTTCTAGTTGCCCACGGCAATTCTTTTACCTTCGATTCAGGAGGTGCCATATACAATTTTGGATATCCGAGTGATTCATTTGACGATGCAATTTTATAAATTTGGTTACCCATAAATCCTGACCATGGCAACCCAGATGCAACTAACAAAACGAGAGGAATTGTAAATATAATACCGATAATAGAATGACGTCGTTTTGCTTTTTCTCGCTTATTGGATGCCGGTGTATTTTTGAATTGGCGTATACTCATGTACAACCCAGTTACAATTAAAAAGATTGTCCAACATGCCGCAAGTTCTACCGTATAGTTAACGACAGTGCCACCAACTAAAAGAGAACTATGTAATTCCCTCATGATATTGGCAAACGTTTCACTTGCGTTTTGATCCCCAACAATTTGATTATTACTATCTAAATACACATATTTTTGTTGCCCAGTATACTCATTTGCAATCGTAAGTCTCGTATTATAATCCCCATTAAACTCACTAATTTTCGCCACACTATAATGTGGATATTTTTTCTCTGTTAAGGAAATAGAATCAGCCATCGAAATAGATTCTGTTTGAGCACTCTTCCCAAAATATAAATCTTTATAGATGAAATCCTCAACCTCTTCCCGAAATAAATACCCAATTCCGCTCAGTGACAACGTAATAAGAAGCGGCGTAATAAAAAGCCCAGCATAAAAATGCCAACGCCAAAAAATGTAATGAAGCGAACGATTTACTTTCATGCTCTTAGTTCCCCTAACCTTCCCTATATGAATAACTACTTATTTAATATAGCGAGATTAAGTGTGATTACTTTGAAAGAATTGTGAAGAAAGTTAAAAGTTTTGGGGATTTTTATCGGCGAGACATACAATACGCAATGCAAAGCTTAGTTGAATGAATTAGCTCTTCATTTCCTTTTTGTAGCCTAATTTGAAGTGCTTTTTGAAAACAAGTAAGGGCGGTTTGGAAGTCACCTTCATCTAATTTACTTTTTCCGTAATGTTGGTAGAAAAAATCTTCATAAGCGGGTAAGTCTGGTAGTGTTTGTAGAAGTTCGGCAAAGATTGTATTTGCAGCAGAAAAATTGCTTTCCCAATGATATGTATGTGCGAGACGAAGTTTGTTAATAAAAATCCCTTGGATGTTGTCTGTTTGTGTGTAATATTCAATGGCTTCCTGTAAGTAATACTTACTGTCAGAAAGGTTGCCAGCGATTCGTTCATAAACACCGATTAATCCGCAGTTTTTTCCATATAACGATCTTTCATGTAAATGCTCTTTCAAAAATAAAATCCCCTGCTTCATTTCAGCAAGGGATATAGGCTTTTCTCTAAGATTTTCATCAAATGTGTATCCCATTTCAAAAGGTATATTCATTTGGACCCCCTTATATTTTCTACATACATCCTAACAACCGCTTTCGCAAGACATTGAGAGGAATCAACAAAATCCTCAATCGCCACCACATTCAAATCAGTACATGCAATAATTGCAGTATCAACTTCCTCTCTCAATTGTAAAACGAGCGCATTCCACAATTCGCGAGCTTCTTCAACTTTTCCACTTTTAATATAAGTAATAATTTGATTAATCATATCCTGCCATTTTTCATGATGAATGTACTCTATATTACGCTTTGCAATCCCATCTTGGTAAATACCAGCTTGAACAGTTGCTTCTGTTGCGAGAAGAGCGACTCTTTTTGCAGTTTCAGGAATCGCTTTTAACGTTTCATCAACTATATTCAAAATAGGAATAGAAAGAGATTGCTGTAATTCTTCAAAATAAAGATGCGCTGTATTGCACGGCATAGCGATAAAGCTTGCGCCAGTACTCTCGAGTTTTTGTGCTCCTTCAATAATCGCTTTTTTCATCGCTTCATGATCAATAGGGCGATCCATGTAAAACGGTGTTGGGCACGAGTAAATCATCATATGAGGAAAGTCCATGTCATGCTTTGCTCCGTATATTGTTTGGCACTTTGCTACAACTGTATCGACGAATGGTCCAGTTGATTTTGGCCCCATTCCTGCTAGTATTCCGATCATTGTTTCGTCTCCTTCAATATGTAATTAAAAACGTTTTTTGCGAACGATAAAAAGAAATAAGGTAAATAATAAAAATGAATATACGATAGCCCAAGCTGTGAGCCATAGCGTGTGAGTCAGTATATTATATTTGTATTGTCCAAGCATTAGAAAGCTTTCGACAGGTGGTAAAAACCATAGTAACTCTTTTTTAAACCGGATAGATGCAATCGTTATAAGCAATATAAATGTAAGACTAAGCCAAGCGGTGCTTGCTTTTGGAATCATATTTCTAGTAAATAAAGATGCGATTGAAATTCCAAGTATAGAGAAAGACATATGAGCGAGAAATCCGACTAAAAATAAAGAAACTGTCATTTTTTCATTAAACATTTGCAAAATAATTGGGTAGATTACGGATATAAAAGATAAAACAGTACAAATGAGAAGAGCTGTAATATATTTCCCTACATATAGTGCGGAAATATTATTTGTGTGAGAAATCGTAATTTGTTCTTGTACAGGATCTTCCGTATGAAAAATTGTGACCGTAATCCAGGCAGATAATAAATAAAGCGCAATTGCTGTTTCTAAATATGTCGGTACAATAGGAGTCGGTTTATATGTATATACAAAAAGTAAGCTCATGAAGTACATCGCAATAGGAGGGACGTACTTATACGATTTTGTATAGTCGAGAAAATGGTAACGAATAAGAGCAAACATAATAAACCTTCTTTCGATTTAAAAGTTAGGTTGTAGCAGTGTGATAGATGCTTTTTTATGCAATAAAAACTGAAGCATTTCGTTTGTATATTCTTTTTCGATTTGTAATTGAATAAGGTTTTGATTTGAATTGTGTGCAACGTGTATAAAACCGGATTGTTTTTGTAGTTCTATCGCTGAAAATGTTTCGTGAACAATTGCTTCAATATAGACTTGTTCTGCTCCTTTTTGTGCAGAGATATTTTCTGTGATTGTATGATTTGCTAACGTCACAATTCTATCGGCGAAGTTTTCTAGTAGCTGTTTTTCGTGACATGTGAAGAGTATAGATATACCTTGTTGTTTTAATGAGAGTAAAATATGTTCTAATTCTTGCTGAGAGTTCGGATCGAGTCCAGAAAGCGGTTCGTCTAAAATTAATAAATGTACGTCCGTAAGTAATGCTTGCATAATGCCTGTTTTTTGTTTCATACCTTTTGAAAAGTTTCGTACAACGGAATGCCTTGCATGAAGTAAATGAAACCTTTCAAGAAGCAGCGGAATTTTATCTTTTACATATTTTGTTGATAAACCGTGAATGCGACCGAGATGATATAGATAATCTTCTAATGTAAAACGAATCCCTTCAGGAAAATGTTCAGGTACATAACCGATTTGTATATGTTCTTTCCTCTGAATTGTCCCTGCCGTATGTGAAATAAAGCCTGCAATTATTTTGAGTAGAGTACTTTTTCCAGTCCCGTTCCCGCCAACAATGGCGAGTGCTTCTCCTTCTGGAATGGATAAATCAATGTTGTCTAGTATAAGTGATTTGCCATACTTCTTTTGAATTCCCTTTAGTTCTACTAGCAAAGTTCTATCCTCCTATACAGTGTATATATCCATTATATAGGAGAATAACAAAAAGACGTGCAGTAAGTGCACGTCTTTTTTTGTTATGTTTTGTCGATAAGTCGATATAGTGTGTCGAATCGTCGATATATCGAAAAAATCGTTGATATATTTTAAGTTACGATAGATATAATTGAAAAATCGTCGATATATTTATCGCTTCTCAATCGCCACAATAAATGGCGGGTTATTTTGTTGGTTAATGAAGCCGTAGCGCAGTACGTGTGCTTGTTTTTGGTCTAATTCTTCGGCAAATTTGAGAACAGCGTCCCGTTCTACTTGTCCTTCTGGATGTCCGTGGTAAATAACAAGGACGATGATTCCTTCAGGTGCCATTACTTCTAGTAATTGTTCAATTGCCGAAATTGTTGAGTTCGGTTTTGTAACGATATGCTTGTCTCCGCCTGGAAGATAACCTAAGTTGAAAATTGCGCCTGTTACTTTTCCTTTTGCATCTTCTGGTAATACGGATAGCAGTGTATCGTGACTATCGTGAACTAAAACAGTACGTTCGAAAAGTTCTTTTTCTTTTAGACGAGTTGTTGAGCTTTCAATTGCCTCTTTTTGAATATCAAATCCAAATACTTTTCCGTTATCGCCAACGATTTCAGCTAGGAAGCAAGTGTCATGTCCGTTTCCTAAAGTTGCATCTACAGCGTAATCGCCTTCTTTTACTGCCGTTTGCAAGAGAGTGCGAGCAAACGGTAATACACGTTCTAATTTCATTTTTGTTTCTCCTCATTTGCATATTTTCCTTGCCAGCTTTCGCGGCGTACAAATTCTGCATCGATGGAATTTAATACTTCCCATTTATTTAAGCTCCACATTGGACCAATCATTAAATCAGGTGGACCGTCACCTGTGATGCGGTGCACAATTACGTCCTCTGGAATGATTTCAAGTTGATCAACAACGAGACTTACGTAATCCTCAAGAGAAAGGAACTCGAGTTGTCCTTTTTCATATTGTTTTACCATTGGCGTTCCTTTTAATAAGTGAAGTAAGTGGATTTTAATTCCTTGTACATCAAGCTTCGCTACTTCACGAGCTGTCTCCATCATCATATCGTAATCTTCAAGTGGAAGGCCGTTAATAATATGAGAGCAAACTCGAATGCCGTGCTTACGTAATTTATTTACGCCTTCAACGTAAGAAGGATAATCGTGAGCGCGGTTAATAAGGTTTGCAGTACGTTCATGAACAGTTTGTAGTCCGAGTTCAACCCAAAGGTATGTGCGTTTATTTAAGTCCGCTAAATATGCAACGACATCGTCCGGTAAACAATCTGGACGAGTTGCGATAGAAAGACCGACAACGTCTTTTTCTGCTAGAAGCGGTTCGAATTTTTCTTTTAATACTTCAAGTGGTGCGTGTGTATTTGTATACGCTTGGAAATACGCAATGCATTTTCCATCTTTCCACTTTGAGCGCATTTTTTCTTTCATTTCATGATATTGCGTTATAACATCATCGCGGCGATCGCCAGCGAAGTCACCAGATCCAGCAGCACTGCAAAATGTACAACCGCCATAAGCAACTGTACCGTCACGGTTCGGACAATCGAAGCCAGCATCTAATGAAACTTTAAAGATTTTTTCACCAAATTCATTTCGTAAATGGTAATTCCATGTATGATAACGTTTATTGTCGTTTGTATATGGAAAAGGGTTTTGAACCTTCATTACTTTCCCTCCTAAGCCGAGTCAAAATGAAACAAAATCCATTATAACATACTCATAAGGTTCATATGGAAGGGACACACTAAAGGGGAATTGAAGCAAGGAGGGACAATTATGGCAGAGCGTCAATCACTTGAATCGTATATTACACAAGCGGAACAAGCGGTGGAATATGCGAAAGAACAATTAGATCTTGGTATGAGACAAGAGCATTACAATACGATGGAGTATTCAGATGCACAGTTACAATTAGAACAAGCATATAACGATTTACAAACGATGCAACAACATGCGAATGATGAGCAACGTGAGCAGTTAAATAGAGCGCGTATGGCAATTCGCCAGTTGCAACATCAAATGATTATTACACCGCACTAATAAGGAGTGAATGTAATGGCGAAACGTTCAGATCAAAATAACCCAGAGCAAAAAACGCAAAATGGACATAACGCTGAGTTTTCGAATGAGCTTGATCCAGTTGTTCAAGTGAAACAGCGTAACAGTAAAAAAGGACAACCTCAAAGATCGAAGCAATCAGAGTAGACCAGGTCGCAATATGACCTGGTTTTATTTGGTTATATGACAATAATGTAAGATTTCTGTAAGGTTTGTCGATAGTTGCGAGCCGTTTTCTCCAGTAGAGTAAGGAAGGGTTAAATTTTATACAAGGAGTTGCTTTATGGGGAACAATATTACAAACAAACGAATTGATGAGTTAGATTACATTCGTGGCTTCGCATTACTGGGGATTATTTTAGTAAATATTCTTGCACTACTTAACATTAAAATTCCGGATCCTAATACAGTGGATGCTAGTTATCAAAGGTTTTTATACTTATTTGTAGAAGGTCGTTTCTTCTCAATCTTCTCATTCTTATTTGGAGTGGGATTCTATATCTTTATCTCTAGAGCAATTGCAAATGGCAAAAATGGATATGTTTTATTTTTCCGCCGCTTAGTTGCACTATTTATTTTCGGTTTGATTCATCAAATGTTTCAGCCTGGAGAAGCACTAGCGTTATATGCAATTTGTGGGTTAATCGTTTTACCATTTTATAAGGCGAAAAAAGAAGTGAACCTAGTACTAGGGCTTATTTTAACAATTACCTTCAGTGTAATGGGAGCGAAAGAACTATTACCACTTGGCTTAATTTTATTAGGGCTTGCTGCAGGACAATATCGTGTATTTGAAAATCTTACGCAGAACATAAAGAAAGTCGCTATTTTTACAGGTATTATGTTTGTTTTAAGCGTAATAGCTGTATGGTATCAATATGGGCACGTTCCTGCTGAACCATTTATAAATGGGATAATGGAAACTGAAGATGGAACAATGGATGCTGCAAGCCAATTTTTAAAAATTGGTATTACAGTTGGCCCAATTATTTCAGCTTTCTATGTTGGAGCATTAATTTTACTACTTCAATTAAAACCAGTTCAAACATTGTTAGCGCCACTGAAATATTATGGTCGTATGGCTTTAACGAATTATATTGGACAAACTGCAATGATTTTAATCGCAGGAAGTGTATGTAACTTTGCAGGTAACTTAACGTACGTGCAGACGTTATATGTGTGTATTGCAATTTATGCAATTCAAATTGTGTTTAGTGTGATTTGGATGAAAATCTTTAAAATGGGTCCATTAGAATGGATTTGGCGTGTTATTACGTATTGGACGGTAACGCCTTTAAAGAAATAAAGAGAGAAGTGGGCTGTTCCTTTTGTGGAACAGCCTATTTATATTGTCGGCTTTTGTCGATAAGTCGATATATTAAAAAAATCGCTGATAAAAGTAGGAGAATCGTCGATATATTTGAAAAATCGCCGATATAATTTCAGTTACCGATTCACTGTGTCACTAGTATTAATAGCGAAGCTTACAAGTACACCTTTGTTATCTTACAAAAGTGTAAGGTAATTGTAATGTTAACAAATAGCAGTTCATCTCCAAAAGGCGCAAAATAGGTAATGGAAAAACAAGCGTAGGAGGATATATATGACGAAACCAGTTGTAGACGTGAAAAACGTTCAAAAAGTGTACGGTAAAAAAGGTGAGAACCAATCACACGCATTAAAAGGTGTATCATTCTCAATTCAAGAGGGTGAGTTTGTTGGGATTATGGGACCATCTGGTTCTGGTAAAACGACATTATTAAATGTAATTTCAACGCTAGATAAAGCAACGGGCGGCGTTGTTGAAATTGCGGGAACGGATATTACAAAAATGAAGCAAGGTGAGCTTTCAGATTTCCGTTCACAAAAGTTAGGATTCATCTTCCAAGACTTTAATTTATTAGAAAACTTATCTATTTATGAAAACATCGCACTTCCACTTTCACTACAAGGTGTTTCATCACGTAACATTGGACCGAAAGTTGAGAAGGTAGCGGAGATGTTAGGAATAACAGAAATACTTCAAAAGTACCCATCTGAAGTATCTGGTGGACAAAAGCAACGTTCAGCAGCGGCGCGTGCATTAGTGCATGAACCTGCAATTATTTTAGGGGACGAGCCAACAGGAGCGCTTGATTCTAAAAATGCAACGAGTTTACTTGATGCGATGACAAACTTAAATAAAGATCAAGGTGTATCGATTATGATGGTGACACATGATCCTTACAGTGCAAGTTACTGTCAGCGTATTTTATTCATTCAAGATGGTGAGCTATATAAAGAAATTCACCGCGGTGGTACGCGTGAAGAGTTTTATAAAGAGATTTTAGATGTGCTAGCAGACTTAGGCACACAAAAAGCGTAAGAAAGGAGGCTCCAGTATGTTATTTAAACTTTCCATGTCAGGATTGAAAAGTAAGCTGAAAGATTACATCGTCTTACTTGTTGGTCTTGTTATGTCTATCTCGATTTTTTATATGTTTCAAACGTTAGCGCTGAATAAAACATTTCTTGAATCTAATTCAATAATTAGGTCTATCGGATTCGTATTCCAAGCAGGTTCATTTTTATTAGCAATAATAACGTTCTTCTATATTTTATATGCAAACTCTTTCTTATTATCTCTTCGTCAAAAAGAGTTTGGTATGTATATGATGTTAGGAGCAAAAAAGCATAAAGTTACATTACTTATGTTTATTGAAACGATTGTATTAGGTGTTGCATCTCTTGCGATTGGTATTACAGTTGGTGTAGGACTTGCAGAAGGTATCGGACAGTTATTAATGAAACAATTAGAGTTTGCTGGTGAAGGTTATAAAGCATTTTACCTGCCATCTATGACTGTTACTTGTATTTTCTTCTTTGCACTATTTGTATTATCAGCAATTATGAATAGTATTAAGTTATCACGTATTTCTGTACTGCAACTTGTACATGCAGATGCACAAACAGAACGTGTTGCAGTAAAAGGAAAAATGACAGGTTTAGTTGCATTCCTTGCGGTAATTTTATTAGGAATTGGCTATGCATCAATGATTTACATGGAAAAACTAAGAGAAATGGGAATCCTTATTGCATTAATTACAACAACAGCTGGTACTTACATGCTATTTGGCTCACTTCTTCCGGTTATTATTAAAAAGTTAAAAAGCAATAAAAAGCGTAGTGAAAAAGGACTTAATGCTTTTACATTTGCACAATTAAACTTCCGTATTAATAGCTTAACAAAGGTGCTTGCGACAGTAGCGATGTTAGTTGCGCTTGGAGCCGGTGCAATTTCAGGTGGTATGGCGTTTAAAAATAACGTTATCAAAACGGTTGATGGATCTGAAATTTATGATTCGATTATTCATAATCCAACAGCTGAAGAGAAGAAAATTTTAGATGGTATATCATTTAAAAATAAAACTGAGTATCGTTATAAAGTAGACGACAAATATATTTATTATGTAAAAGAAGATTTAGAGAAACATAAACCATTTATTCGAGATGGTGTAGGTAAGGAAAATTTCGGTAAATATAAAGAAGTTTCAGGAGAAGCTCCAGTAGGTACAGTAGCAGGAGCAGTGCAAGATCAAAATGAAAAAGCAATGCCTGAAGAATGGGAAGAGGCATTTAGAACAATTCAACCATACTATATATACAAAGATCATGCCGTTAAAATTGTAGATCAAAAAATGTACGATACTGTAAACGGTAAAGAAGGAATCGTATTTATTGGAAAAACAGACAATTTCGTAGCATACACAAAAGAATGGAAAAAACTTGACGAGTTGCAGCTAGTTAAATATAAAAATATAAAAGCTGAACAAATGAGTAGTAAATATCAAATGTATGACATGTTCTACGGTCTTGCGAGCGGGACAGTATTTATGGGATTCTTCCTTGGAATTGCATTCTTAGCAATGATGGCAAGCTGCCTAATGTTTAAAATTCTTTCTGGTGCATCAAAAGATATTACGCGTTATCAAATGCTTCGTAAAATCGGGGTGCGCCGTGAATTATTAACAAAATCAATTTATAAAGAGTTATTCTTAGTCTTCCTATTCCCAGCAATTGTAGGTATTGCTCACGTATTAGTTGGTATGAATATTTTCGGGTTTATTTTAGTTGATCCGTACTTCCGTATTTGGGTACCGATTGTTATCTTCGTAATTATTTATGCAATTTATTACTTCATTACCGTTCAATTGTATAAAGGAATTGTTCTTCCGAAAGAAGATTAATAAAAAAACCGAGCGAAACTGCTCGGTTTTTATTATTTTCAGAAAAAACACTTTAATGTTACTGAAATGTATAATATAATATAAATAAGTAACATAATATAAAAGTAGAAGCAGCTGTAAAATGAAAGGAGGAATCCGATCTGTAGAAAGAGGTTGAACTTGTATCCCCCTATTATTCCTACCCCTACTGTATTTGCACAATTATAAATTTCCAAACCTAAAAGTATATTGTAAAAATAATGGATAATACATGGAAATCTCATAGCGTGATAAGGTAAAATGGACAACATGATGAGAAAATTACCGTTCATAAGATGAGGAGAATACATGTATGGAAGTTGTAGAGGCATTAAAAGATATAAGCCAAATTGAGGCTATGAAAAAGTATTTAAAAGAGCACTCGCAGCGAGATTATCTTTTATTTGTTATTGGAATTAACACAGGATTAAAGATTACTGAGCTACTTAGTATGAAATTCGAAGAAGTATTAAATGAAGATGGAACTGTTAAAGAGTTTTATTCTCTTCCTGTGAAAGATGAAAAGTTTAAACAAGATATTTATTTAAATACAAAAGTAAAAGAAGCACTTTTAGAGTACGTACAATCTATTGATGTGAAAAGAGAAAACTATGTATTTCAATCTAATAAAACGACAAATTCAATCTCACGCCAACAAGCGTATCGTGTAATCCATAACGCAGCGGAAGCGGTTGGGATTGTTGGAAAGATTGGAACGAACTCAATGCGAAAAACATTTGGATTTCATGCGTATAAAAGAGGAATAGCAATTGCACTATTGCAAAAGCATTTCCATCACGCGACTCCATCAGAGACGCTTAAGTATTTAGGAATCTCAAAAGATGAGAAGTTTAAAACTGAGATTGATGTAGATTTGTAAAAGCCGTAACTAAAAACTTTAGGAGGCGGAAATTATGAATATTAGAGAGAGTGAACTACCGGGCATTGGATGTAAATTTGAAGTTATAACAAAAGGTAATGAAAAAATGGTTATCGTTATTCATGATGATGGTCGAAGAGAAATGTATCATTTTGATGCAGATCATGATGAAAGTATTTCAAGCATTTCTCTTCGTGATTCTGAAGCGAGACAAATTGCGGCTATATTAGGCGGAATGGTATATAGACCGCAAGCTTTAGACACAATTGAGATGGCTTTTGAAGGATTATCAATTGAATGGTTTAAGGTGGAGAATCATGCACCAGTCGTACAAAAAACAATTGGTAGCTTACATGTCAGAAAAACATATAACGTAACGATTATTGCTATTTTAAAAAAGAATATGAAGAAATTCTTTAATCCAGGTCCAGACTCTATTATTGAAGCTGGCGATATGCTCGTGTTATCGGGCGCGAGACATGAAGTGAAAAGAATTATTAATGAATTGCTTTCATCAGGAGGTGATTCATAATCGATGGATACTTTAATCTTTGAAGTTGGAACTGCGTTAGTATTAGTAGCTTTTGCAGCTATCCTCGCTGCGAAGTTAAAGTTCTCGATTATTCCGTTTCTCATTATACTTGGTATGTTAGTGGGGCCTCATGCCCCCGATTTAGGACTTATCGATTTAAGGTTTATTGAAAGCGGAGAAGTTATTTCCTTCCTCGGCCGTGTTGGCGTCATATTCCTCCTATTCTACTTAGGTTTAGAATTCTCAATTAAAAAATTAATTAAATCAGGAAAATCAATTGCTTTTGGGGGGACTGTTCACATATCACTTAATTTCTTATTAGGTTTGCTTTATGGATATGTGGTGGGATTTCCCTTATTAGAGACGTTAATTATTGCTGGAATCATTACAATTTCATCAAGTGCAATTGTTGCAAAAGTCATTGTTGATTTAAGAAGATCTGGTAATAAAGAGACTGAATTAATATTAGGAATCATCATGTTTGATGATATTTTTTTAGCTGTATATTTATCGGTCGTTTCAGGGTTAGTACTCGGTGGTGCCACATCATTTGTAGGTGCTCTTACATCGGTGTTAATCGCAGTAGGGTATATGCTACTATTCTTTGTAATCGCTAGAAAAGCTACGCCGTTCTTAAATAAAATATTAGATATTTCCTCAAATGAAATTTTTATTATCGTAATATTCGCTATTTTATTCTTCGTAGCAGGATTCTCAGAAACGATTCATGTTGCTGAGGCAATTGGAGCGTTATTATTAGGACTCGTCTTTTCTGAAACAGAGCATAGTGATCGGATTGAGAAGCTCGTCGTCCCATTCCGTGATTTCTTTGGAGCCATATTCTTTTTCAGCTTCGGTTTAAGCATAGATCCGTTTTCGCTTGGAGGAGCAGTGTGGTTGGCATTAGGAGCAGTTTTCATTACTCTAATCGGCAATTTTACTGCTGGAATGATGGCGGGACGTAAAGCCGGGTTATCGCATAAGGCTTCTACGAATATCGGTTTAACACTTGTATCGCGTGGAGAGTTCTCCATTATTGTTGCTAATATCGGCATTGCGGGTGGCTTAATGGCAGCGATTAAACCGTTCTCTGCTTTATATGTTTTAATATTGGCATCGTTAGGACCGTTATTAACGAAAGAGTCTGGGAGAATATACTCTCTACTAGATAAGGTATTTAAATGGAGTGCGAAAGAACGTGCAAAGCGAGAAAAGGAAGTTGGATAGTATAAAGAGGCTGCATGAACTTCATGCAGCCTCTTTATATATTGTTGCTGTTGTCATTTTTTGTCGGTAAGTCGATATATTTTAATAATCGCTGATATATTTTTAGTTGCGCCGATATATTTTGATAATCGCTGATATAATCCAAGAAGCAATCAATATAATTTCATTTACCGCAAAACCATTATCTGAATTTCATCAACTATTAATCAGTTGCCTTCCTATTTAAAAACGACTACAATTTTACTGTTATATATATGAACGAAAAAAATAGAATAGGAGGGGAAACTATGCCAAGGAAAGTATGGCTATTAGTAGCTGGGATGATTATTAATGTCACGGGTGCTTCTTTTTTATGGCCTTTTAATACAATTTATTTGCATGATCACCTAGGGAAATCTTTATCTGTGGCCGGAATGGTATTAATGATCAACTCGCTTACTGGTGTAATCGGAAACTTGCTCGGCGGTGTTTTATTTGATAAATGGGGCGGCTATAAATCAACTTTAGTAGGGATTGTCATTACACTCGTATCGATTTTAGGTCTTGTGTTCTTCCACGGTTGGCCTTTATATGTTGTGTGGCTAGCGTTAATCGGTTTTGGTTCTGGAATGGTCTTTCCATCGATGTATGCGATGGTTGGTACGGTTTGGCCAGAGGGCGGAAGACGAGCATTTAATGCGATGTATGTTGGACAAAACGTTGGTATTGCGATTGGAACAGCGTGTGGTGGATTGGTTGCATCATATCGTTTTGATTATATTTTCTTAGCAAACTTTATTTTATACTTTGTTTTCTTCTTAATTGCTTTTATTGGATTCCGTGGTATGGAAGACAAGAAAGAGCCAGGGGTGCAAAAAGAAGTTGAAACGAAAAAAGGTTGGTCGCTTACACCTGGATTCAAAGCACTTCTTATCGTATGTGTAGCATATGCTTTATGCTGGGTTACATACGTACAATGGCAAGGAGCAATTGCAACACATATGCAAGAGTTAAATATTAGTCTTCGTCACTATAGTTTATTATGGACGATAAACGGAGCGATGATCGTTTGTGCACAGCCACTAGTTAGTATGTTAATTCGCTGGATGAAGCGTTCGTTAAAACAACAAATTATGATTGGGATTCTTATTTTTGCAGTGTCATTCATTGTATTAAGTCAAGCGCAGCAATTTACGATGTTCCTCGTTGCGATGGTAACATTAACAATTGGTGAGTTATTCGTATGGCCAGCAGTTCCAACGATTGCAAATATACTTGCGCCAAAAGATAAGTTAGGGTTTTATCAAGGTGTTGTAAATAGTGCGGCGACTGTAGGGAAAATGTTCGGGCCGGTCGTTGGCGGAGCAATTGTGGATTTATACAATATGGAAGTATTGTTTATAGCAATCATGGTAATGCTTGTAGTAGCGCTTATAGCAACGAGTATTTATGATAAACGAGTAAAAGTAGAAGAAACAGTTGAAGAAAAAATTGCAGTTTAGTTTGACGGAACATGTTCACATGTTTTAGAATATATTTAAATAAAACAACCTTTGGAACAAGGGAGATTGCTCGGCTGTCTTAAGACGAATTCGTTAGTTAGTAAAAGTAACGATTAACCGAGAAGCCCCGCTTTAAGTAAGCTCTTTAGAGATACGAAGTGGAGGGTAGTTCAAATTAACTCATATGTGTAATAACAGTGAGAAGGAGTAGTAGTAATAGAAGCTGGTTTAGAGAGTTGACGGTCGGTGCAAGTCAATCCACGTTTCGTTATGAACTCGCCTTTGAGTTGCAGTTGTGAAACTAATAGTAGCAATTGCCGTTAATCCACGTTACGGATCTAAGCGAATGTATATTTGTACATTAATTTAGGGTGGTACCGCGGGAATCTATAACCTCTCGTCCCTTTCTAGGGATGAGAGGTTTTTTGTATTTTGGGCGGTGAAAATAAATAGAATTTCAAGGAGGGTATCTCATGAGCTTTAATCATCAAGAAATTGAGAAGAAGTGGCAAGGGTACTGGGAAGAGAATAAAACATTCCGTACGCCAGATGAGACAGAAAAACCAAAATTTTATGCACTAGATATGTTCCCATATCCATCAGGTGCAGGCTTACACGTAGGACATCCAGAAGGTTATACAGCAACAGATATTTTATCTCGTATGAAGCGTATGCAAGGATATAACGTTCTTCATCCAATGGGATGGGATGCATTCGGTCTTCCAGCAGAGCAATATGCACTTGATACTGGAAACAGCCCAGCTGAATTTACAGAGCATAATATTAATACATTCCGTAACCAAATTAAATCATTAGGTTTCTCTTACGATTGGGACCGTGAAGTAAATACAACAGATCCAAACTACTATAAGTGGACACAATGGATCTTCCTAAAACTATTTGAAAAAGGCTTAGCTTACGTTGATGAAGTACCTGTAAACTGGTGCCCAGCACTTGGTACAGTACTTGCAAACGAAGAAATCATTGACGGTAAGAGTGAGCGCGGTGGACATCCAGTTGAGCGTCGTCCGATGAGACAGTGGATGTTAAAAATTACAGCTTACGGAGATCGTCTATTAGAAGATCTAGATGAGCTTGATTGGCCAGAAAGCTTAAAAGATATGCAACGTAACTGGATCGGTCGTTCTGAAGGTGCCGAAGTACACTTCAATATCGATGGTACAGACGAGAAGTTCACAGTTTTCACAACGCGTCCTGATACATTATTCGGTGCAAGCTACTGTGTACTTGCTCCAGAACATGCACTTGTTGCTGACATTACAACTGCTGAACAAAAAGAAGCTGTAGAAGCTTACATTAATTCTGTAAAAATGAAGAGTGATTTAGAGCGTACAGAACTTGCGAAAGAAAAAACTGGTGTATTCACTGGTGCTTACGCAGTTAACCCAGTAAATGGTGAGAAATTACCAATCTGGATCGCTGATTACGTTCTTGCAACTTACGGAACAGGTGCTGTAATGGCAGTTCCAGCTCATGATGAGCGTGACTATGAATTTGCATCAACGTTCAATCTTCCAATGAAGGAAGTTGTAAAAGGCGGAGACATTACGAAAGAAGCATACACAGGTGATGGTGAACACGTAAACTCAGCATTTCTTGATGGTTTAAATAAAGAAGAAGCAATCGCAAAAATGATTGAATGGCTTGAAGTAACGAGCGCAGGAAATCAAAAAGTAACATACCGTCTACGTGACTGGTTATTCAGCCGTCAACGTTACTGGGGTGAGCCAATTCCAGTTATTCACTGGGAAGATGGCACAATGACAGCTGTAAAAGAAGAAGAATTACCATTAGTTCTTCCGAAAACAGACAACATCCGTCCTTCAGGTACAGGTGAATCACCACTTGCTAACATTGACGAGTGGGTAAATGTTGTTGATCCTGAGACTGGTAAAAAAGGTCGTCGTGAAACGAACACAATGCCACAATGGGCTGGTAGCTGCTGGTATTACTTACGTTACATCGATCCAAACAATAGCGAAGCACTTGTAGATCCTGAAAAAGTAAAACAATGGCTTCCAGTTGATATTTATATTGGTGGTGCAGAGCACGCTGTACTTCACTTACTATATGCTCGTTTCTGGCATAAAGTATTATACGATATCGGTGTAGTTCCAACGAAAGAGCCGTTCCAACAATTATTCAACCAAGGTATGATTCTAGGTGAAAACAACGAGAAAATGAGTAAATCAAAAGGTAACGTTGTAAACCCTGATGATATCGTAGCAAGCCACGGTGCAGACACACTTCGTTTATACGAAATGTTCATGGGACCATTAGATGCTTCAATCGCTTGGTCTGAAAATGGCCTTGACGGAGCTCGTCGTTTCCTAGACCGCGTATGGCGTCTATTCGTTCAAGATAACGGTGAATTAAGTGAGAAAATTACTGACGCACCAAATAAAGAACTTGAAAAAGCTTACCACCAAACAGTGAAGAAAGTAACAGAAGACTATGCAGAGCTTCGCTTCAATACAGCGATTTCTCAAATGATGGTATTCATCAACGATGCATACAAAGCTGAAACACTTCCGAAAGAATATGTAGAAGGTTTCGTAAAAATGATTGCACCAGTTGCACCTCACATCGGGGAAGAGCTATGGAGCAAACTTGGATACAATGAAACAATCACATATGCAAGCTGGCCAACATTTGATGAGTCTAAACTTGTAGAAGATGAAGTTGAAATCGTTGTTCAAGTTATGGGTAAAGTTCGCGCAAAACTAACAATGAGTAAAGACGCATCAAAAGAAGAAATGGAACAACTTGCACTTGAAGCAATTAAGGACCAAATTGAAGGGAAAACAGTTCGTAAAGTAATTGTAGTTCCTGGAAAACTTGTTAACGTTGTTGCAAACTAATGTATTCTAAATAAAAGCTCAGAGTATTTATGCTCTGAGCTTTTTTGTGTAGAAAATAATTTCTGGATCACCTTAGTCTAAGCTTTCAATTATTTCACTACGTACAAATAAAAGAGCGGAATTCCAATACAGACAAACACCTATTTTTCTATAGGAAATATGATAAAAAAGGTAGGCTAAATTGAGTAGAAGAGGTGAAAGGAATGAAAGGGATGGACAATAATGCACCACACGGATTTTTCGGAGGTGGATCGGATAGTTATGAACAAATGATGTTAATGGGAGGCGGACAACAAGGATATGGCGGAATTCCGAGCTGGATGGGTGGAACACCTGGAGGATTTTCCACATCAGTAGCTGGAGCACAAACTGGAATTCCAACATTAACAGGAGGATTTCCATCATCAGTAGCTGGAGTGCAAACAGGAATCCCAACATTTGTAGGCGGAGCAGCGGGAGGAGTACCAGTAGGCGTACCAACTACATTCCCATCTTTCGTTGGAGGAGTACAAACAGGATTTCCGGTACCTGGAGTAGGTGTTGTGGCAGGAGGAGTAGGTGGTTATCCGCAAACTGTTCATGGTCATCATGTACATCACCATCACCAAGGCCAACACGGCCACCATGTACATCATCACCACCAAGGTCAGCACGGTCATCATGGTCATCACCATCACCAAGGCCAACACGGTCATCATGTACACCACCACCAAGGTCAACACGGTCATCATCATCAACAACAAGTACATCACCACGGTCAACACCACATTCATCCGCAAGCTGTTCTTTATCAAACACATCAAGGCCACCAGCACGGTCACCATAGTCAGCATCACCATCAAGGTCAGCACGGTCACCATAGTCAGCATCACCATCAAGGTCAGCACGGTCACCATGGCCAGCATCACCATCAAGGTCAGCACGGTCATCATGGCCAACATGGTCATCAAGGTCAACAACACCAACAACACCAACAACACCAACAATATCAACAGTATCAACAACAACAACAATCTTCTCCTTGGACAGGTGGAATTGGGGCAGGAGGAGCAGGGGCAGCAGCAGGAGCGGCTAGCATTAGTGGAGCAGCAGGACATGCGGGACACGTGGGTCATTAATGATTGCTAGAAAAAAAGACATAATAAAAAACTGCTAGGATTTCCTAGCAGTTTTTTTCAGCTTCTTGGCGTTGACGTTCGATTTCAGCACGAAGTTGTGGTTCTGGTGCTTGCCAGCCTTCAGGTTTTAGAATTTTACCGTCACCTTCGCGGAATCGAGGTTTCCCGTCAGGGAATAGTTTTGCCATGTTTGCGTTATTTACAATTTCGAATCCTTTATCAGGACGTACGCCCATTTCGGCAAACGTGCCGAATGCAAAGTAAATAAGGTCAATCAGTGCATCATATTGATCTTCAACAGTCGTTGCTTCTAGAAATTCTTCTAGCTCTTCTTGCATAAAACTCGCACGGATTTTTGCGCGTTCTTCTGTTAATTTTGTTGGAGTATTTGTCACAGGATGTCCGAATACTTCATGCATTTTCGCAACAAGTTCGTACCCTTTATCTAAACCTTTTTCGTTTGTCATGTTGTTTCATCCTTTCTCGCTTAGTGCCGAATCTCATTGTAACATAAGGTGATTATGAAATGAAAAGAACATCTTATAGAAAATAAGATGCTCGCCTGTTATTCTTCTTTCTTAATTAAAATGGATAAAATAAGGTCGATGCCAAACATACCAACGAGCAACATTGGTATAACGACAAGTAAATAACGTGTGAAGGAAACATTTTTTAAGTATGTATGAGCAAATAAAAAGACGCCGAGAAATAAAATACCATTTAAAATAGGCTTTACTAATTTTTTAGACATAAGCTCCCCCATAAATATCTTCTCTCTCTATCTAAAATAAAAACTCCTCTTTCCGTTGTATCATGCTGGAGAGAGGAGTTCAATCATTTCTCATTCAATTACACCAGAATTTGTAATATTTACGGTGTATTTTATATGAACCGGAACATCTTTATACATTTGTCTCCATTCTTCTAATTTGAATGGGCGATAATGTTGCTTATACTTTGCACCTAGCCCGAGAGGATCGACGCCTAAAGATTTAAGGTGCTTAATTAACTTAGCAGCTTGTTTATCTAATTGTTTTTGGACATCTTTTTCAATGTTTTTTGTGTTCTTGTTATTTTCTAAGTTAATTTGTTTTGATAGTTCTTGAATACGTGCATCAAGACGAACGTTAATGAAAAAGGAAGGTTTCCCGTTTTTAATTTTTATATCGTAAGTTGGAACAGAACGAATATTATTAATCATTACATACGCAGAATCTGTTTTAAATTCATGTGAATCTAATTTATGTTTCTCTAATAGTCCTTTAAATATGAACATATCTTTTTCCGCAATTTTTCCGATATATTTATCTTTTTTAAAAAGACCAATTCCGGTAATTTTTATTTTATCACCGTGCTTCTTTAGAATGGGGATATAGTAGTCTTTTCCTTCTTGATAATAGCGAAATGCTCCTATATGTAGATTATCCGCTGGTAAAGGTCCGGTCTCCATATTATGTTCTAGCAATTTTTTTATATAAATTGCAACGTTGTATGAAGTCGAATATTTGCCTTTTAAAAGTTCAGTACCATTCCCCTCTAATAAAGCAGCATATAAAGCGTTCCCTATATTCACATCTCGAAGTAATGTATCGAATGAAGTAGCCATTCCTGTTTTAGCAAGTTTTATCGTATATAGAGCGACACGCATTTGTCCACTAGCAAAAGGTTGAGAAGACTCTAACGATGTGTCTGCTTTTACTTGTTTTACCGCATTTGCAGTTCCTTCAAAAACTTGAACTTTATTTCCTTTTTTCTGAATGGGACAAACGAATGTCACTTTTACTTTATGATCTTTTGCAACGTCAAATACGGTTCCTTGAATAAGTTGTACATCGTCGATAATATTTTTTTGTAAACATCCAGTTAGACTGAGGAATGTTATACAAGAAATAAGTATTAATTTGCTTGTGCTTTTGATTTTTTCCATTTTCTTTTCACCCACACAATAATAAATAGAATTGGGATGTATACATAAATGAGCCAAAAACTAACTTTTGCTGCATTACTAATAAAATTGTTAATATCGTGCCTGTTTGTTAAAAGTTGTGAAACAATAAGCGTAATAAAGATAAAAGCAATTAAAATACCTCTTTGTTTTACACGAAATATTTCGTGAGTTGCTCTCATTGACGCCCATAAAGGGAGGATAAAACTTGAAATAATAACGAGTGCATAGCCTGAAATTGCAATATACTCGAGCCTTTCTATAAATGGTAATTGAATGACTTGGGTCATAGAAAGTTGGGGCCATATCGTTTTTAACAATTGTTTTTCACTAAAAAATGCAAAGGCTAAAAGGGTGCTAAATAGATATAGAAGATTTGAAAATAGTGCTCCGTATTGAGCAAATTTATGAGACTGCATAGGCTTTTTTACAAACGGATAAATCATGAGGTAAACCTCAAAACCGGTCATACTGTAGATTGACAGTTGAGCGGATTTTAAAATGTCTGAAAAAGAATGTGTGAATATAGGTAGTAAATTATCCCAATGTGAATATTTCAAAACGAATAAGCTTAGAAATAAATATCCTAATGTACCACCAATAGAGATGACGCAAATACCAGTAATTACACGAAATCCAGAAGAGATAATGTAATAGCTAACTAAGCACAAAAAGAGTGTTAACATAAAGGTGGAAGCGGTAGGAAACATCCATACTTGAATAATTTCAACATACGTTCGAATAACCGAAATACTGACGATTAAAAAATAAGCTGCAAAGATGATATTAAAGACATTCCCTATCCACTTTCCAAACGTTTGCCTTTGTAAATCAATTAAATTTCCATTTGTTTCTTTTAATAAAAAATACATCATCCATATAAGAAGATGGATACAGAGTCCTGTAATTAGAACGCCCATCCATCCGTCGTATCCAGCGGCCTTTGCGGTGATTCGAGCGAATCCGAGAACGCCAGCACCGAACTGTGCACCGTGAATTAAGAAGAAAACAAAGACAGGAGATATTTGATATTTTTCTTGAACTTTACTCATCGAATGCACCTCATTTCTCAATCATCAAAGTCTGATCTATGTTTTGTTGAAATTCCTTTCGCTGCTTTTTTTACATGTTGTGGCCTTGCTTGTACATCACGTGTATCAATCATTGTTAAAGGGAAACGAATCCAAGAATCTTTAACAGATTGTTGTCTTGTTGGGTAGAACAAAGCGTACGGTTTGCGTAAAGAAGTAAGTCTAAATAGATGCGTAAATAAGAAGATAAATCCAAGTGAAATCCCGAAAAGTCCTCCTATTTCTGCAAATATGAGAAACGGGAAACGTAGTAATCGAACCGCATTACCCATTTTATAAATAGGTGTAATAAAGGAAGCGAGTGCTGATAAGGCAACGATAATTAATAAAATATTACTCGTTAAACCAGCTTGTACAGATGCTTGCCCGATTACGATACCGCCTACAATACCGAGCGTTTGACCAACTTTCATCGGTAACCTTGCCCCAGCTTCTCTCAGTAAATCGATTGCGAGTTCTAAAAAGAGTGCTTCAATTAAAGGCGGGAATGGTACTTGCGCCCTTGATAAAATTAAAGTTTCAAGTAAATCACTCGGAATGAGTTCATAATGATAATTTAAAACTGCAACGTATAACGGTGTAGCGCATATAGAGAATAAAACGGAAATAAGACGTAAAACCCTTGAGAATGTAGCGTATAGCCAAGAGACGTTGTAGTCTTCTGGTGAAATGAAAAAATCAAAATAGGATACAGGTGTTAGTAAAACACTTGGAGAACCGTCCACAAAAATAGCGATTTTCCCATCGATTAGTGCTTTTGTAACTCTATCAGTGCGTTCTGTATTGATATAGAGAGGGAAAATCGACTTTTCTCCCATCAATTCTTGTAAATAAGCACTATCATTAATTTGATCATATTCAAGAGCACGTAAAGACTCCTCTAGAAAATCAACATTATCTTTTTCAGCAAGGTTGTCTAAATACATCATGACAACTTTTGTTTTGGAAAACTCACCGATAATCATCTCTTTTGTTTGTAAATCTAAAACAGGAAGACGTTTTCGTACTAAATTTATGTTTGTATCAATATCCTCTACAAAACCTTCTTGCGGACCAATAACAGTCGATTCGTTTAAAGGAGGAGTTGGTGCACGATAATTATCAATTGCAATATTTGCGAGCATACATTTTTGATCTTGTTGATTTACTTGAACAATCGCATGCCCCTTTAAAACCATGTCCTCAATTTTTTGTAAATCGTTCGTAATTGTAATGCCGCTCATCGGAATATGTTCCTTCAGCTCTTCTAGTGATGCGTTAGGTCGTTCTAAAAGAGTGGGCATTAAATATTTTTGTAATTTCTCTCCATCAAGCGAAGGACGATAGTAAGAAATCCAATAAGGCATCGTTTCGTCGTCGGATGTATGATAATTCACAAAATCACTAGACTTTTTCAGCTTCTCTATTAAATCTTGTAAAGAATGAATACGATCTTTTTCTGGTTTCGAAAAATCATAAATACTATTACCTTTAGAATTTTGTTGCTTATCCTGATTTGAGTTGTCTTGTTTAGAGTGTTGCTGTTGACCCTGATCGGAGTTGTTCTGCTTAGAATGCTTCTGTTGCTCTTGAGAAGATTCATCTTGTTTAGCACTTTGTTGCTGATTTTGATTCGATTGATTTTGCTGATTATCTTGAGAAGATTCCTTGTGTTCCTCTTTTTTTTGCTCGCTATTGTTACCTTTATTATGTTTCGTACTTCTAGTCTGTTCTTTGTTGTCGTCCTCTTGATTGTTAGGTTTTTGCTCCGAATTATCTGTTTCGTTTTTCTCTGTTGTATTTGATTTTTTTTTCTTACGTAGCCAATTCCAAATCATATGTATGCCCTCTTTAATTGTGTAATATAGTGCTATTTTGTGGCTAATTTTGTATATTATTCATTTATTTATGAAAAGAAGGAGGAGATGGGTTTGCATAGAAAAAATCTTTTAGTAAGCAGTTCATACTATGACGAGAAGAGGGCGAGTCTGTGAAAATTGTAAAAAAGGAGAAGTTTATTTTAAAGGAGTTTACATTTGAAAATGGTAGGACAATTCCTGTTCAAATGGGGTATGAGACGTATGGTACTTTAAATAGAGAGAGATCCAATGTGATTTTGATTTGTCATTATTTTAGTGCAACTAGTCACGCAGCAGGAAAATATACAGCGCATGATGAGGAGTCTGGTTGGTGGGATGGTTTAATTGGACCGGGAAAAGCAATTGATACAAATAAATACTTTGTTATATGCACTGATAATCTTTGTAATGTGCAGGTGAAGAACCCTTATGTAATTACAACGGGACCGAAATCGATTAATCCGGAAACTGGAGATGAATATGCGATGGACTTTTCGGTTTTTACATTTCTTGATGTAGCTCGTATGCAATATGAGTTGATAAAAGATATGGGAATCGCAAGGCTACATGCTGTAATGGGACCGTCAGCTGGCGGGATGATTGCGCAGCAATGGTCTGTTCGTTATCCTCATATGGTAGAGCGGATGATTGGTGTGATTACGAACCCGCAAAATCCAATTATTACATCGGTAAATGTAGCGCAAAATGCAATTGAGGCTATCCGGCTGGATCCAAGTTGGAAGGGCGGAAAATATGGAGAAGTGCAGCCAATGAAGGGGCTTCATTTAGCAAATAGAATGATGTTTATGAACGCGTTTGATGAGCATTTTTATGAAACGACATTTCCTCGTAATAGTATAGAGAAAGCACCTTATGAAACATTTTCTACATTAACATCATTTGAGAAGGAAATTAAAAAAGTGACAAATAGAAGTATAGATTTAGTAGATGCAAATTCATGGATGTACACTGCGAAAGCAGTTTTATTACATGACATTGCGCATGGATTTTCGTCTTTAGAAGAGGCGCTGTCTAATGTAGAAGCAAATGTACTTATGATTCCGTGTAAACAAGATTTGCTTCAGCCGTCACGTTATAATTATAAAATGGTAGACCTATTGCAAAAGCAAGGGAAGTATGCGGAAGTATATGAGATAGAAAGTATAAATGGGCATATGGCGGGAGTATTTGATATTCATTTATTTGAAAAGAAAGTTTATGAATTTTTAAATCGGAAAGTGTCTAGTTTTGTGTAGAAAATAAATGATGTGAAAAAGGTGCAATGTATGTAGTAGGCACCTTTTTTTACATGATTTGTAGGCGGAAAATATATGTGGCAATTGCTATACCGAAGAATGCAATACTAAGTAATAGAAATAAGAATGACATTTCTTGTGGTGATTTTATCTTTCTATTATTTTTCATACTAAGTGCAATAATTGCAGCGAGTAAGAAAATGATGCCCATAATGAAAAGAAAAAGTGTCATTTTCATTGGCTCCTTTCATCAAACAAGTATATTGAGGATACAATGCACGAGTTATGTTTGTAAAGAATAAGTTTTGCGAGAAAATTGAGAAATAAATTCTCCGTTCTTTGCGTTCTTTCTTTCGCATGCTAAAATTGATGAGGAATGATTATTCAAGGAAGAAACTAAAGGTTTTTATTGTATATAAGGAGGAACGAAATATGACAGAAGTGAAAACAATTACTACAGAAGAAGTGCAAGAACGTTTAGAGAATGGAGAAACATTATTTCTAGTAGACGTAAGGGAAGATGAAGAAGTAGCGGCAGGGAAAATTCCAGAAGCTGTACATATTAAAATGGGCGATATCCCAAATAAAGTAGATTTCTTTGATAAAGAGAATGAATATATCTTTATTTGCCGTTCGGGAATGCGTAGTGAAAATGTATGCCATTATTTAAATGAGCAAGGCTTTAAAACAGTGAACATGGTTGGCGGTATGCTTCAATATGAAGGCGAAATCAAATAAGTAGTTTAAAAAACTTGAAACGAGTCTGTTTCAAGTTTTTTTCTTTTGCATACAGTGTACAAAAGGGGGATAGGTAAATGGGGATTAACTTACGGAAAGTAAAAATTATAAATAATACAGGGGCTGTTAATGTCGGCGATTGTTATGATATCTCACCTTTAGCTGTAGCGAAAGTGTATGCAGGTGCTGGAGGATCGAGTGCGGCTATTTTTTTAAATGGGAAAAGACAGCCAGAAGCGGTCATTAGAACATCGGTGTTTCTTCCGCCATTAGCAACAAGTACACGTACATTAGGCTCATAGAAGAAAGGTAGAGTGTAATTATGCCTGCTCATATAAAAGAGTTCGTTATTGTGAATAACACTGGGAATATATTTACTGGTGATAATCTGAGTGATACGTCATTTACTGCTTCGAAATCGTATAGTGGTTCGATGGGGTGTACTTGGGTTGATGTTGTTACAGTAATAGGGACGGAGACAAAGCTTTGTTTACAGCCAGGAGATTCGGTGACGACAACATATACAAGAGGTACTCCTGCTGGTACTGTAACAGGAACAAATATGGGGCAAAGTGTAAATGCATCGGGTATAGCACAAGCTGTCCCTAATACAGATAATATGGATTCAGTTGCTGGACTCCCTTAAGGAATTAAGGGAGTTTTTATTATTTAAAATAAAAATAGTCTTTGAGATTATTTTTGTAAATACATATTAAGAAGAGGTTTGTAATGTAAAAAAGATGGTGTGTAGGTGGTGAAAGTGTGAGAGAGCGCGATAATAAAAGGCAACAACATTCGTTAAACCCTAATTTTAGAATTTCACCAGAACTTATTGGGCCCACTTTTCCTCCCGTTCCAACGGGATTTACTGGTATTGGGATTACTGGTCCAACCGGTCCACAAGGCCCGACTGGCCCACAAGGACCGAGAGGGTTTCAAGGTCCGATGGGGGAGATGGGCCCGACAGGACCTCAAGGTGTGCAGGGAATTCAAGGACCCGTTGGACCAATAGGCGCAACGGGACCAGAAGGACAGCAGGGGCCACAAGGGTTGAGAGGACCACAAGGAGAAACTGGAGCGACAGGACCGGGGGGTGTGCAAGGGTTACAAGGTCCGATTGGTCCAACGGGAGCGACTGGGGCACAAGGTGTACAAGGGATACAGGGATTACAGGGACCAATTGGAGCGACGGGACCTGAGGGTCCACAAGGAATTCAAGGAGTCCAAGGATTACCAGGAGCAACAGGTTCACAAGGGATACAAGGAGTGCAAGGGATACAAGGTCCACAAGGACCGAGTGGAAATACAGGGGCAACTGGAGCGACTGGTCAGGGGATAACAGGTCCAACTGGGATAACAGGCCCAACAGGGATAACTGGACCATCAGGAGGACCTCCAGGTCCAACCGGTCCGACTGGAGCAACAGGTCCGGGGGGCGGACCGAGTGGAAGTACAGGGGCGACTGGAGCAACAGGAAATACAGGGGCAACAGGAAATACAGGGATAACAGGAGCAACGGGAAGTACAGGTCCGACTGGAAGCACAGGAGCACAGGGCTTGCAAGGAATACAAGGGATTCAAGGACCAATTGGGCCAACGGGTCCAGAAGGTCCGCAAGGAATTCAAGGTATTCCTGGTCCGACGGGCGTAACTGGTGAACAAGGAATTCAAGGAGTTCAGGGAATTCAAGGGATCACGGGGGCAACTGGTGATCAAGGCCCGCAAGGTATACAGGGGGTTATAGGGCCTCAAGGTGTAACAGGAGCAACCGGAGATCAGGGTCCACAAGGAATACAAGGAGTACCAGGGCCATCAGGAGCAACAGGCCCACAGGGAGTGCAAGGGATACAAGGTCCGATGGGTGATATAGGACCAACAGGTCCAGAAGGTCCAGAGGGACTTCAGGGGCCGCAAGGAATACAAGGTGTGCCAGGGCCAGTTGGAGCGACGGGTCCAGAGGGTCCTCAGGGGATACAAGGAATTCAAGGAGTGCAAGGAGCAACAGGCCCACAAGGTCCACAAGGAATTCAGGGAATACAAGGTGTGCAAGGGATAACGGGAGCAACTGGAATACAAGGAGCAACTGGAATTCAAGGGATACAAGGGGAAATAGGAGCAACGGGTCCAGAGGGGCCCCAAGGAGTGCAAGGTGCTCAAGGGGCAATTGGTCCAACCGGTCCGATGGGGCCACAAGGAGTGCAAGGAGTACAAGGAATTCAAGGAGCGACGGGTGCACAAGGAGTGCAAGGTCCACAAGGAATTCAAGGAATCCAAGGTCCGACGGGGGCAACAGGAGATATGGGAGCAACTGGGGCGACAGGAGAAGGCGCTACAGGCCCAACAGGAGTAACTGGTCCAACAGGGGTAACAGGCCCATCTGGAGGACCAGCAGGACCGACCGGCCCAACGGGGCCATCAGGTCCGGCGGGAGTAACTGGTCCATCTGGTGGACCACCTGGCCCGACAGGAGCAACTGGAGCGACAGGACTAACAGGAGATACTGGGGCGACAGGCTCAACTGGAGTGACAGGAGCGACAGGAGAAACGGGAGCAACCGGAGTGACGGGTTTGCAAGGTCCGCAAGGAATACAAGGTGTGCAGGGAGAGATAGGTCCGACGGGTCCCCAAGGTGTTCAAGGTCCCCAAGGAATTCAAGGAGTAACGGGGGCCACTGGAGATCAAGGTCCGCAAGGGATTCAAGGCCCACAAGGCGACATAGGTCCAACCGGCCCACAAGGAATTCAAGGCCCACAAGGTTCTCAAGGAATCCAAGGAGCGACAGGGGGAACAGGAGCACAAGGCCCACAGGGAATCCAAGGTCCACAAGGTGACATAGGTCCGACTGGGCCACAAGGTCCAACTGGAATCCAAGGGATACAAGGAGAGATAGGTCCAACAGGTCCAGAAGGACCAGAGGGACTTCAGGGTCCGCAAGGAATACAAGGTGTTCAAGGGCCAGTTGGAGCAACGGGTCCAGAGGGGCCTCAGGGGATACAAGGCATTCAAGGAGTGCAAGGAGCAACAGGTCCACAAGGCCCGCAAGGAATTCAGGGAATACAAGGTGTGCAAGGGATAACGGGAGCAACTGGAGCACAAGGAGCAACTGGAATTCAAGGGATACAAGGGGAAATAGGAGCAACGGGTCCAGAGGGGCCTCAAGGAGTGCAAGGAATACAAGGGGCGATTGGTCCAACAGGTCCGATGGGCGCACAAGGAGTGCAAGGAATACAAGGGATTCAAGGAGCAACAGGTGCACAAGGAGTGCAAGGACCACAAGGGGTTCAAGGGATACAAGGTCCGACGGGAGCAACAGGAGATACGGGAGCAACTGGGGCGACAGGGGAAGGCACTACAGGCCCAACAGGAGTAACCGGTCCAACAGGGGTAACAGGCCCATCTGGAGGACCAGCAGGACCGACTGGCCCAACAGGTCCATCAGGTCCGGCGGGGGTAACAGGTCCTTCAGGAGGACCGCCTGGACCGACCGGAGCAACGGGAGCAACCGGAGTAACAGGAGATACCGGGGCGACAGGCTCAACTGGAGTGACCGGAGCGACAGGAGAAACGGGAGCAACCGGAGCAACCGGAGTGACGGGTTTACAGGGGCCGCAAGGAATCCAAGGTGTTCAAGGAGAGATAGGTCCAACCGGTCCACAGGGTATTCAAGGTCCGCAAGGAATCCAAGGAGTAACGGGGGCAACAGGAGCACAAGGTCCCCAAGGAATTCAAGGTCCACAAGGCGACATAGGTCCAACCGGCCCACAAGGAATTCAAGGTCC
>WPCI01200583.1_pt1 | contig 73388 bp, 94 predicted proteins | sample 5399871 | NCBI WGS metagenome assembly WPCI01 (sample SAMN12869469, study PRJNA574797) | sludge metagenome | isolation source: wastewater treatment of pH7 | place: China:Beijing | collected 2019-05-20 | reverse complement strand
CCATCCTAAATCTGTTGTTAATTTAATACCTCGGTCTCTCAATCCAAATGCATCAGCCATTGCTTTTGAAATCTTTGCCGCCAATTCTCTATTTCCGTATGAAGGATGTAACCACACTTCACAACCTGTACCGCCTGGAGTAGCATTTAAATGAAACTGTAAATCTACATCACTATCCGCTACACGTAAATGGTTATTTGCTGCATTACTCCAAACTGCGGTTTGCGTTGTACCAACTTCATCAGAACAATTCACATACTTCCATCCAGCTGCTTGTACATATTTAGCAACTGCATCAAGAAACTTTCTATCTTCTACATGTTCTTTCCCATAAACACTATTTGCACCTTGTACAATACTATTGTGACCACCTGAACCTGCGAAACAACCCATTATTCAACATCTCCTTTTAGTGTAAGCTATTTTTTTCTAATACATCTTTTTGCCGCAACCCTTTGTTACTTAAATAATTGTTTTTCCAGGCCATATACAGTGTATAACCACCAGTAATGACAGCTACGATGTTATTTGCTAATTCATTGCTAATAGTCTGGTAACCGACTAAGTTCAAAACACTATTAATCACAGCAATAACCAAGATGATATAACGTGTAATTGACGCGTTATCTAAATTTTTCATACTATCCCCCCTCTCATTTCAAGAAATTTAAAATGTTAAATAATAAAAGGACTGCCAATGACAGTCCTGAAATCCACATAGATATATGAGCTTTTTTATTACTATCTAGTTTTTCTTGCGCTTGTTTTAAATCGCGAATTTCCCTGTCGCGAAACTTAAACATCTCATCTATCTCAGTACGCTGCATATAATTTTTTTGATTGTGGTCTAGCTTTTCTTCTATTCGTTTAACTGCAGCATTCATTGTTTGTAGATGCACTTCTAATTTCGCGATGCGTTCATACTCTTTTTGCTCCACCGCCACCACCCCTTTTTTAAGGAAAAAATAAAAAAGACCAGTATTTACTGCTCTATCCTTTATTATTGATTAAATTTTCTACTACTGTTTTTACTTCATTTATTCGCTGATTTATTTTTTCGTTTTCAACTCTGTATTCTTCTTTTAATTTTTGAATTTCTTGCTCATGCTTTTGTCTTAATTCTTGTATTTCATCATCGTGTTTCTGCTCAAGTTCTTGTACTGATGCTGTAAGAATAGAGAGCGTGGAATATAATTTAATACCATCTTTTTCAGGCGTAGTAAAAACATCGTCAGTCTCTTCTGCAACAAAACCGTATTGTATGTCAATGTCTTTTGTCGTATACGGTTCTATTCTATCTTCAGGCTTGTTCATTCGCATTTGGTACAATTCGTACATATCACGTTTTAAAAAGTACTGTTTTACTTTTAATTCCCTTATTTTATCTAAAGCAGAAAACGGTAAATCATGTACAGCTGTTTTTAACTTTATTGTAGATCTATTGATATGCTGCATTGCATACGAATCTTTTTCAGCCCATAAATTTGTATCACTTCTTATCCCACCATGTGCTGTTACTTCAGCAACTTCAATTCCGCGAAACTCATTTCCCGTTGAATTTTTTACTTGTAACAATTTATCGTAACCAGGAAAGGTAGAGGAACGAATTATATGATTACCGCCTAATAGCAAATCATAATTTACGCCATTCACTTGAATAAATTCTGCTACGGTTTTACCTAAATGCTTAAGAGAAACACCATATCCACCGTCCACAACGAGTGTACCGTTCGAATTAAGCCACATACTAGTTTGAGCTGTAATACCTACGTTTCCTTGCGCGGTTAAACGCATATTGCTTTCTAATCCATTATTATCTATATATCTGTAATAAACACCGTTTCCATCCTTGTAAATGGTTCCGACGTTTCGTCCAGTTCCATCACCTTGACCGAGAATTATATATGGATTTAAACTTTTGCTCTTATGTTCATCCTCGAATCCGATAGTGATTTTCGCAGTGTCTTGGTTAACAAATTTAAGCACCTGGTTCGCCATATGGATATATTCTTTTTCATTACTCGTTTTAATCGTCATACCTTGTAGTAATCCTGCCTTTAACCAAGACGCTTCGATTTTACCGACCAAATCAATTAGTTCTGCTTCGATTTTTATTTTTTCAGCCGTTTGGTTAATAACAGAAATGATGTTTCCTTTTTTAACTTCAGCTAAAATACCCTCATCAAGTATTTGTAACTTTGCTTCCAATTGTTTAATGTATGATACCTTTGCAAACGTTCCGTCTATATCTTCTTTAAGGTATATTTCATCTCGTTTTGCGCTAAGTTCAATGCCCCGCTCGTTCGCTAAAATTTTCCGTTCTAAATCTGTAACCTTTAAGTTATAATCTTTTACTGCAACCCTCTCAGCAATCTCATTTAATAAATCTTCTTTTTGCTTTGTTACGTTATTTTTAAGCTCCGGTATTTGGAAAGTCGATACATAATCTTCTACTTGTTTACTCGTAACCCGTCCTTCTAGCGCTTTCTCTGTTTTTTCCCATACAGCTTTTACTTGTGCAGCCACATCAGGGACAACAACGTCCCACACTTCTCCGGTCCATCGTTTTAACACTCCGGGTTTCCCGTTACTTATGTCTTGCCACATTGTTCGCCCTACTATTAATCCCGTTGTCGGGGGATTCTCACTTTCAAGAATAGCTGTTTGATAATTTTTTAAGTTTTCTTCTACTTTTTCCGCAAGTGTTTTTGCAGTCTCTGATTCTTCCTTTATTTGCTCAATCTTTTTTTCATTTTCTTTAATAGACTCGTTTACTTGTTTCTCAAGCTGCTCAAGTAAATCTTTACCTACTTTACTTCCTAAAGAACTAATGAGCCTGTTATACATTTTACGTAATTCTTCACTTTGATCCACGATTTCGTAGTAGTCACCAAAGACGTATTTATCCTGCTCAGGATCTTTAAATGACTCGTCACCAGCAATTGCACGAGCCTCAAGATAAAGCCTTGGTTTAAACGATGTATCTTTAATACGAATCGTGTCACCCTCATTAATTAACTCGTGATTTAATCCAAAAACTCGTCCAATTGCTGCGGCATCTACCTCATAAGATACTGACGCATTTACACGTTTTTTCATTTCCGTTTTCGTTAGTGTTAATAATCTTTTAGGTGACATATTCTGGTCTTCTGTCTCAGGTGTGTAGAATCCATACTTATGCTTAGAATCTTTACTCCATCGCTGAAATGCGTCGTTATCTACAAGGTAAAGTAAATTATTGTTTACACTTTCAATTGTAATTAACTTGTCTTCCTCACCTTTAACAAAAGGTATTAAAGCTGTACATATATTTTGCGAGTTTTCTTTTCGGACAATCCCTTTTAGATCCTTCCCGACTGTTACTTCTTTTCCTGTCTCTCTGCCTCGTTTTTTAACCATATCTACGTATCGACCCACAATACGTGAACCAAGTATTTCTACACGGTACTCAATTTCTAAATCAAATAACGCTGCCGTATCTTTTAGTAACTTCAAAGGATCAATAAACTCGTCAATTGTCATCGTATGGAAGCCTGCATACTCGATGTTACCTATTTCCCATTCGGTTCCTGCTAAAGCTAAAGAAGCAAACTCGTATGCCGTTTTAGACTCCATTCTTTGCGGCTTGATATATCCAGCCTTTGCTAGCAAAATCCATTCAGCTGATGCATATACAGTTAGGGAATTTTTTTCTGTATCCTTCGCAATTTCAGTGATAACGTAAGGCACAATACGGCCATCTCTCACTTGCTTCAATACCAAATTTTGCTGCATTAACGATATGACATGTTTTGTGCCGTCAAATACGGTAAAATCTAACGTATCCACGTTATTTTTGATTTCCCAATGTCTTTTATCATCCCAGTAATCATCCGGCCTAATAGCAGTCACGATTCGTTCTGTTTTGAAATCGACAACATGTAAAATACCATTAAGCTTACTCATCTAAACATCTCCCTAAATGATACTGCAGCTTTTCCTACTTCAGGTGGCATAATATCAATTCGGTTATTTCCTCGTATTATCATGGGAAAATCACTAAAAACATCCTTCAAGTGGATAACGTCTTTCCCGTTCACTGTAACGTGGGCACTTTCTGTATCAATCACCACTTTATCCCCAGGATCAAAAATGTATGGCCGTGCATTTGATCCCACACTGTTTACCTTCCAAATCTTTAAATCATCTATTTGCAGAATATCAACTGGTGGATTGTCTCCTAGCTTACATACCGCAATCATTACTTGTGCGACTTTTCGATTCGTCATCGGATTTCCAGTTTCATCGATCCATTTCACTGGAAGTGATGCGTCATCAATTTCAGTACCATCTTTGAAGCGTGCCACGTAAACAGACCATTCTTTACCCCGTCTTGCAATACGCAACCTACCGTAAAATTGATTAAATGTATTAGGATGTGTCCCATTTGTATCTACTAATTTCCGTATACTATTTGGTGTTCCGGCATTTCCAAGGCGCATATACGCTTTTGTTATTTCGGCATCCCAATATAGGTCATTCATGTTGATTCTCGCAACAATATTGCTTGCGTCATCCAAAAGTAACACCTCGACACGCCCCATTTCTCCGATACTTTTAGACTTCAGACGCACCCATGCTTCCATTTCAAAATCTTGTAGGGGGCCACCTGGAATATTCTTCTTCGCAATAGCACCATGAAAATCAGATCCCTGCCCGTAGTCTTCACAATAAAGTGCATAGCCATCTCGTGACTTAAAACTACCTGTCCCTTTCATTTCTTCAACTTGTCCTGTAACAGGAGTCCATCCTATAGGTGAAGCCATTTCATCCCATAATACACGTTCCCGCTCCTGTACAGGTGTTTCCTGTACGGTTAACGGGTATCCTAAACGGAAATAGTTACGGTCTAAAGGATAGTCACCGAACCACACATCTAAAAAGGTTGATTGTTTTTTTACATTAATTTCAATTAATGCTGGCGATTCAACACTACCTTTATTAACAAAACGTGAGGTGATTTCTGTAGACCATTCCTGCTTAAAATCATACGTTTTTAAATCTCCTACTTTATACGGAAATAAACATACAAGTGTAATAGTACCCTGATGAATATTTGATTTTTCTAGATTTTCCTCTACGTTCTCTTTCACACCGTAATACGTATATTCAGGCTCATCCGTGAATTTTATTTCTACAGGATTATCCGTATATAATAACTTGCTAAGTTCATCTATACGTTTTCTAATATCTATAAGAGAGACCCCCTTGAGAGAGAAGTCAATCTCAATCACTCTCTTGGGGGTCCTTTTTCCTAAATAGTATGATCCAGCGCGTCGAGGTACAGATAATTCGTAAATTTCGTCACTTAGAATACCACGACCTCTTATGTCATTTACCATAAAGAAACCTTTTTCATATTTATTTTCAAAGTAATTTTCTACGTGTATTCCATTAAAAATTAACAAGTCCACCCCTCCTTAAAACGCACTTTTTCGTTTTTTAATCGCCTCTTGCTCATTTGATACATCTTCTACAAATCTATTAAATTCTTGCTTTCCTAACTGTATATTGATATAAGCCGGTTGCTTCTCTTTATAAGGAGAATTTGAAGTACTTCTTGCTTCATTATTTACCACACTTGCTTGCGGTCTAGCTGTTTGGTATGCACCAAGTCCTCTTGGCATGCCGTACACAGTCTCTACTTGCATAGCCTCTGGTTTCATCCACTCAGTCATTTGTTCTGTGGTTCTTTGTACTGCACCCTTCATTGCATCAATACCATTAATCCAGCCTTTCATCATATTGACACCAATGAAATCCCTGAACCAGCGACTCGGTGAGTGAATCGACAACAGACCAGAAATTTTATCTTTGATCCCATTTCCAATGTCCGTAATTTTATTCCAAATCGCTCCAGCCATTGAGCTTATGCCATTTAAAAGCCCTTGCATCATATTTCGTCCTATACTTCCTAAATCAATTCCACTTAAGAATGACTTCACATTGTTGAAAATTTGAGTCACTGTGTTATATATCGAATTTAGGATATTAGATGTTGCCGACTTCGCTGCATTCCACATTGAAGAAATAATACTACCCGCTGCGGACATCGTTGATGAAATGACCGAACCTATACCGGAAAAAATTGAAATTACTAGAGAACCTATCGCCGATAGAACACTAGAGAAAACCGATTTTACTAGATTCAGTCCACCAGTCACGACCGCAGAAATTAAGCTTATCGCTCCTTGGATAATATTTCCGATTAGTGACATCGCACTCGATGTAATGCCCTTCACCGCATTCCACGCTCCACTCCAATCTCCCTGTAAAACCGAAGTGAAAAGCTTTATTATGTTGGTGATTATCCCAATCGCTGAGGTTATGATGCCCATAATGGCTGGGAAAACTGCTTGGACTATCGACAAAATAAATTGAATCGCCGGGATCACTACGCCTTTTATTATTGTGGCTAGCCCTTCAAGAATCGCAGTAGCTACGGGAATCGCCGCCTGAATTATCGAAACTATTACCGGAAAAACTGCTTGGACAATTTGCAAAATCAAAGGAATCACCGTAGTTGCTAAAATTGAAATTACTTGACCTAATAATTGAATTATCGGAATCGCAATGGAAATCGCCGCGGCAATAATCCCAGCTATTACCGGGAATACCGCTTGAACTGCTTGAAGAATCATCGGAATCACTGTTGTCGCTATGATTGATAGAACCTCGCCAAATCCTTGAATCAGCATTCCCGCTATGCTAAACGCCGCCTGAATTACCTGTAAGATAATAGGGAATGCAGTTTGAAAAGCTTGAAGAAATATCGGTAAAACTGTTGTCGCAAAATCTGTAAACATTTGAGATAAAAATTGAATCCCTTCACTGATTAACGGCATAATTTCTATAGTTGTATCAGCGAACATACGGATAAGCTCCGTAACCATAGGCATGACTTGTTGTATGACCTGACCAAATCCAGTAAATAATTCAGCTGCTAACGGTACTACACTTTGTACAATTTCACCAAAAAGACTCGCAATTGTAGTACCAAGTTCACCAAAGGCCGCACCTAGCTCCGCAAACGCAGGGCCTAATGTAGCAAAGCTTTCCGCTATAACTTGACCTGTTTTTTGAAACTCTGGTGCTAGAGGAGCAAAAGCTTGTATAATCCCTTGAGCCATTGACTGAACAACCGGTAAAATAGCAGAAATCACAGTAGAAAAAATCTGTTGTATCGATTGCCATGCTGACATAAATGCTGATTTTACTTGATCGTTTGTGTTTATTAATTTAAAAATTGTAGCCCCCAATGATGCTACAATAGCTATTACCCAACCGACAGGTCCCGAAACCCCTAAAAATGTTAACCCTAATCGTACAATCAGCGGTGTTAAAGTTGCTATTGTGTTTCCGATAGAAGAAAATGACATTTTTATAAATTCAATCACTGGTGAAATAGCAGAACCTATCCCAGAAAAAACCGAGCTTAAGCCGGAGATCGTGGAAGAAAAGGCTCCACTTATACTTTGACCAATTGACATGAACTTTGACTGTATAACGGCAATTGTTACGTCAAAAGCTGTACCTATAGCACTACCCATCGCCGAAAATTTTGCAGGTACCGTTCCAAGGTACGTTCCTAAAGAATCAAGTGCAGACTTCATAGACTCGATAGCTGATACTGTCCCACTTTTTATTGATTCCCACGCACTATTCACAGCATTTCGGAAAGTTTCGTTATGCTTATAAAGTTGAACTAACGCTACCCCTACTAAAGCCAGAATCGCGATAACTGCGCCAACAGGTCCTAACAATAACGCGAATCCTGCTCTTAATGCTGTAAAAGCTGATCGTAGCATTACCGCTGCTTTTGATGTTCCCGACATCCATAGCATAAGTTGACCGAAGGTGATAATCGCTCCACCAATTGCGTTAATAAGAATACCCGCAACCGTAGCTACAACTAAAAAAGCCGTAGTAAATGCTACTACGGAAGCGATCATAGTCTGCATAGGAGCCGGTAATTTCATAAACGCATTTGCCAAGGTTTCAACGACTCCAGCTACGGCCATTAATGCAGGAGCTAATGCATCAGTAAATGCACGTGCAGCAGCATCAAGAGAGGATTCCATCTTCGTTAATGCTCCAGCCCAACCTTCGAGCATTGAGTCTGCAGCTTTTTTAGAAGCACCGTCCGAGTTCACTAAGGATTGTGTTAACGCGTCAATTTTTTCAGGTCCTGCCGCTACAAGTGCCATCATACCTGATACAGCTTCTGTACCAAATATCGTTGCTAACGCTGCACCTTTTTGTGCACTTGTCATACCTTCCATTCCTGTTTTCAGCTCACCAATAATTTGAGAGAGGGGCTTCATATTCCCTTGTTGATCCGTAATAGATACGCCGAGTCGTTTTAACTCGTTTGCCGCTGCTTTTGGTGGTTTAACTAAACGTAGCATCGATGCACGAAGTGCTGTACCCGCAGTTTCACCTTTAATACCCGCGTTAGACATAATACCTACAGATGCGGCAAGTTCTTCCATTGAAATCCCTAACTGTGCTGCCGGTCCTGCTGCATATTTAAATGCGTATTGCATATCTCCTACACCAGCAGCGGTTGCATTTGCGGCGGTTGCTAATACGTCAGCAACATGTGTACTTTGACTTGCTTCCATACCAAAAGAATTTAAAGCTGACGTAATCGTATCCGCAACCATTCCCAGGTCTTCACCTGACGCTGCAGCCGCACTCAACACACCAGGTAAAGCTTTAGTTGCTTGAGCCGAATCGAAACCTTTTGCTCCCATTTCTGCAAAAGCTGCTGCTACCTGACCTGTTGAATACACAGAGTCTTTTGCCATATCAAGAATCGCTTTCTTTACTTGACCATAATCACCTTGCGTTAATACAGCTGCTTTACGAGTTTGTGATTCAAATTCACGTGACTTCTGAATCATACTCCCTAAAGCAAAAGCCGACGCTGCAGCCGCAGGACCAAATGCATTTTGCATCGTTTGTCCTGTTTGCTGCACACGTCGGCCCATTTCAATTGCTTGGTTACCTACTTCTTGAAATCTAGCCCGCCATCCTGAGTAATCAGGCGGCGGTGGTGCTGGTGGCGCTGGCGGTAATGGTGGAGGCGCTGGCGGTTGTGGCGCTGGTGGGATAGGAGGTGGTCTACTAATCTGCTGAAAAAATTTGTTCCAAGCTTGTGTAGCTTGTCCAAGGTTACTTATCAAATTAGATACATCTGCAATCACCTGAGTTTCTACCTTGTTCTGGCTCATTCACCTCACCTACCCTTCCTCTTCTTTTATTTGACTTTTAATCATCGATTCTATTTGATCAAAGAACGATTCGTTTCTTTGAATCTTTTCAACCACTTCTTGTCGCTCTTGTGTTTGTTTTTCAATATCACGAACACTTTCTGGACGTGTATATATATCCGCTAATGATTTGATTTTGTCGCTTTGTGCATTTCGATTAAACAAAGCTTGTACACTTGCAAACTCGTACTTATCCAGTAATTGTTCTTTATATCCATTGAGCATAATGTGGTATTCTTTGAGGCTAATACGCCAAGATTGCAAGGTGGTCATATTAAAAAAACGAAAACACTCACCTTGCAATTCATCTATATTTATGCGTACAGGTTCTCGAACGACTTCTGCTGTTCCGCTGTCATCGTCGCTAGAAGTTTCTTCACTGTCTTCTGGAAGAAAAAACTATTTAGCACAACCGCTTTGTTATACTTTAGAATTTCATCAAGATCTAGCTTTTGATCATTAAATAATTTTTCTACCTCTTTTTGTACCGCATCATATGTAATACCTTTCGCGGTATGAATTAACGCATAATAGATCACATCAATGAAGTTTGTAATTCCTCCTTGCATCGTTTGAGAAACAAATTGCATCGGTCCGCCATTTTCATCTAGCAATCTAATTGCTTCTAGACAAAATTTCAGTTCAAATTCTTCTCCATTGACTACAAAACGTGTATATGATTTTTCGGCCATTATTAAATCCCTCCAGGTTTTTATTCAAAATAAAAAAGCAAGCTAATTCGCTCACTTTACTTATGGTGTAGCTACATCACCAGTTGGCGCACCATTAGGTACTGTACTAATTGTGCCTTTAGAAATTTTTCCATTTAATTTTAAACCGATAGAATACTTTGAGTACTCCTCATTTTCATGAGACAACTCTAAGCTATTCAACATGTATGTTCCTGATTTGACCTTAAATGCGGAAGCCGTTGCACTACGTAGGTTCACCTCATGAATCCTTACTAAAATTTTATTAATAATGGCCTCTTCTACATAATCAAGACCCTCGTCACCTTCTGTACAAATACCTTCAATACTTGCAGATTGTGTTACATCACCGTAATCAGATCCGCTTTTATCCTTTGTTTTTAACTCAATTTCTCCCGCTTCAATTGATCGGGAACCCGATGTTTGGTTATAAAATCGAACCGTTTTTGTAGTTTTCCCATCAGCTTGCGGGATATCAATCAAATAGAGTGTTTCCGCACCTTTAAACTCTGGCGCATTACTTTTCCCTACATTTGCCATTTTTATTCCCCCTCTTAGTTTCTGATCGTTATGGTTATAAAACTTAAATGTTTCGCTGTTAAATTCTCAACACCAGCTTGAGATAGTGGAGCAAAGCTTTTTACCTCCACATTAAAAAAACCGATTCGATTTGGATTCTTTTTGCCTGTATCATACAAGTCAATTGAATCTTCTTCGAATCGGTTAATTAATTTATCTTGCAAATCATTCCTGTCAAAAACTTTATCCGCATACACACCTACTTGGATAAGATGATCTCGCGAGAAATTATCTTTTGAAAATCTATCAATTTTACCTGACAAATCCTCGATAGTAATAAAAGGCTTGTCTTTTCCTGATACAGAAACACCATCGTAAACCCACGTAGTCGGAGCGAAGACATCCAAAGCTTTTTTGAGTGAATACATTACATCATTTAACATAACTAATGCCCCTTCGCTACACGTTGAACAGTTTTGTTTATATCTTCAACAAACGGTTTCTCGCCTTCAAAAGCTGTCTTACGCATAAAACCTTTTTTAGTTTTGTGCGTAAATTCTTGTACTGCCGCGTAAATAAGAGGAGATCCATATGTTCCGATAATTTTTGCCCCTACTACCATCTTCACACTTGCAGGAATACTTTCAGATAAAGGACCAAATAATATCGGAGCACGATTAGATGCTTGATTAGCTTGTAGACGTGTATGTTTTTCTACTGTTTGTTCAATTGGCTTTTTGTACCTATTTGGATTATGCGCTTTTAATACAGCAGTTTGCCCCTTAACAACAACTCTAACCTTCATCAAATCACCCTCTTTACAATTACCTCTCTACGATTTACGCCGCCTAGCCCTCTTTCATCGATGAGCTTGATAACGTAAAAAACACCACGTCTTTCAATTTTTTCTATGTTCTCCAGGTCTGTACTTAAATGAAACGTAACAAGTGCTTCTCCGTTAGTAACATCAAGAGTATCAAACTTTGTTTTTTCGACTAACGTGATTTTCTTCCATACTACTTGAACGGTTTCTTTTCGAGGTAAACCTGGTACTTCTTCTCCTATAATCGGATCCTTTTCCAAAAAACCTTTATAGTACAAAATCACCGGTTCCTTACGTCCTTGTTCAATCATTTCACGATTTTCGCGAATCTCTTTAATATCATCTTCGGTAAGCAAATGCTACACCTCCTCGTTTATTAAGTAATTTAACCGTGACGAACACTGTGGATGAGGGCTTATTAATTGATTCATAAGGCTTTCCGGAATATTTTTCGGGTACTTTCCAGCTCCTAAACCATACGCATCACGTCTTGCCAGCTTGTAACATATGTGCTTTGAATGGTATCGGTGCCGATGGCCATTATCTATAATTTGATAACCTGCCACAATTTCACTTTCTAATCCATTCTGTATAGTAGCTGCTCGGTACGTATTAGTACTTTCGGAAATAGCCACACGCTCAATTTTCCATTTCTCATTATCATGTACTTCTTTAATCTTTTGAGAAATCATATTGATACTTTCGCCTTTTAATACTGCCGGACGAATTACGCTACTCAACCGATCCCTCATATCTCCAGATAAATTCCATACACGATCCGAAAGAATTAAACCGTCTTCTCCAGGTCTTTTTAAAACCTCTTGAATAATTTTCTTATTTACTGCGGTTATAGATTTCACGTCTAAACCTGCTTCTGATAATTTTGATGTGGTCCATTTCGACGTGTTTTCAATTAATCTATGGAATGACTGCTCCGCTTGTTTACGAAATTCATTTTCGTATAAAGTCAGGTCCCGTAATAACGCATTTAACCTACCACGCTTCACAATTCCGTCCTTTTGATAATCATTCAGTAAATCAACCAAAAACAAACGTATTAAGACAATGGCCTTAACAGTATCAGAAACCTGTTTTTCATGCTCTTCCTTAAACTCTTCAGAAATGGCATCAAGTGCTGCATCCATTTCTTGTTGAGAATTGCTCATGTAATCATCTCCCATCTGCTCGCTTAGCAAATGTTTGATGAGTACCTTTGCCCCGTCTATACTTCCTGTACTTTTTAAGAGCATCTGCTGATAATTTCTTATAGTTCCCGAAGATCATCGATTTATCAACCGACTCCTCACCATCTGTATAAGAAAAATAACGTGCTGCGTCTGCTGCGATCGATTCATAAGCAAATGATAGTGCAAGATAAAAGACAGCATTTGCATTTACTTCTTCGGTTAACTCTGACTCAGCTTCGGCTTCAGCTAGCCAATTTCCGATGTCTTCCAGAGTTACTTTTGGAACTTTTGCTAACCGACTTTCCAGCCTTTCCGACACCTTCATTTGGCGTCACCTCCGTCACTGTAAATTTATTAAGAGCTCATGATTCCTGCAGCTTTCAGCTTCGCAATCAGTGCATTAAAGTCTTTCACAACACCCGCCACGTCGCTTGCAGTACTGTCCGCCTGTTTATCAGCCTTTTTAGGTAGTTGAGCTGTTTTTTCTTGTAGTTCTTTAATAGCCGTACCTAATTTAAACTCATTCGCAATTGGCATTGAGTTGTTTAACCGTTGTGCCTGATTTTCAGAAATAGGCATATTTAAAACTCCTTTCAAAATGCAAAAAAGGTAGCTGAAATGCTACCTTTTAAGCCATTGTTTTAGAAACATTCTCAAGAATAGCTATAGATTCTTTCGCATTCTTGATTTCAAATCCAAATTCTCCACGAATGACACGAGAGAAGTAATCCGCACCATTCGGTGTAGCATCTTGATCATAAATCGGAGTTAAGTAACGAGCCTTAACTTTTTCTGTATCAAGAAGTAAAGCACGATCTTTAGGCATATTTAAATCAACTACCACACTAGAAATCGCTCCACCTGGTAAATCAGATACAAACGATAAGATTTGGTAACCTGCCGCAGTATCTTGGCGTGTAGTACGAATTGTATCGCCACCAAGCTTTGTAATTTGTCGTGCGATATTTGGTCCACATAAGATTGTATTTGCTGAACCACCGCGCGTAAACACTTGCTCTACAGCATCATTTAAAGGTTTTGCTGCGATTTCGTTCCCTTTAAAGTCTTGTTTATGAGAACCCTCAGAACCCGCAAATGCGAATAGACCACCTGTAGTACGTGGTTGTGCTGGAGTGCCCGCATATCTACGGCCATAAATTAAAGATGTGTTCGCTTCACGAATCATCTCTTGTAAACGCAAGTTTACTTGGTAATCTAATTCGTTTGATACGCCGTATGTGTTCACTTGTTGCTGTGTACGTGAAACAGATGCGTATCTTGAAAAGATTTGCGAGAAGTTATGTGACACCAGACGATCGTTAATTTCATTCTTACGGAATGCGTCTTCACCTTCTGGTCGCGGTCTTGCGATAACTTTCAATTCTCCACCGGCTGTAATTGCTTCCGCTGTCGTGCCGTCGTAACCACGTTGCACAGTGATTTTATCTGCATTTTCATCAACACTTACTACACGTAGCACTTCTAAACCGTTTTGTACAAGTGCATTTTCAGTGAATTTACGAGCTTCACCTTTTTCTAAAACCAGGTCTGTAGCACCAACAGCTGCTGCAGTTTTCACAATACCTGTATCTGAGTTTAAGTAATCATTTTGCCATTCAAATTTCGTTTGTGTTAACCCTTCGCCTACCCCAATTAACCCGAAAAGAACAGGTGCTTTCGTTAAAATTAAATCCACATTCGCTTGCATTTGTCTTACTTGTTGTTGAAAATCGTACGTAGTTGGTACTGGCATATTTGTAGCCTCCTCAAATTTTTTAAATTAAAAGATCGCTGACTTTTGCCAACGAGTGATTATTTCTTTGCTTTCGCTTCTAGTAACTTGTTATAAATTCGTGTTACTTCTCCCGCAAACTTTGAGTCTTTTAACGCTTTTGCTTTCGCTTCTTCCAGCTCTTTTTCTAGAGCAAGAATTTCATTCGCTCTCGGATTTGTTCCTGGATTCGCGCCACCAGCTGCATCTGCTCCCACAACTTTCTTAAACATCCAAGGTTTACTTTCTTTTAATGCATTAACAGCCTCTTCAACTCCCTGATAATTCCCGTCCTCATCGAGTGTAATGGACGACTTATCTAAAAGAGCCAATACATCCCCTGGATCATTTGCATCTAAAGCACGTGCAATACTCTTAATTTCTGTATTCAAAATACGCGCATTTGCTTTTTCTTGTGCTTTTTGTGCTGCTTCGGAAGCCTCTAATGCCTTTTTATCAGCTTCTTCTTTTTCAGCCTGCAAACGTTCAATTTCCGTCATTTCTTGTTTTTTGCGCTCTTCTTCAGCTTTTTCGTATTCTGCTAACTTTGCTTTTACGTCATCGTAGTCGCCATACTGTTCTGCTGACTTGTTACGTTCACGTTCTAAGCGTTTCTTAACGATTTCATCTAACTCCTCTTGCGTAAAAGTTTTTGGTGGATCATCGGTATCTCCAGGTTTTTTGTTCGGATCATCACCAGAACCACCATCAGAGAAGAATTGAAGGTCTAATCGAAGTGGGAACTTAGGTGTATTTTGGACTTTCTCTACAAAATACTTTAATGCTGTTGCTTGTTTTGCGTATACCATTAGCAAATCCTCCATTTTGAGCCTGTCGGCTATAATTTCCGAAAGTTTATAGCGCCATTTCGTAAGGCAAGTATCACTTTTCGTTATACGGATCCTGAGACTGTCGTTTCAACATCCGCTCTTGCATAATCTCCATGAATTTCTGCTCCGCATTTTCTTTACCACTTCTCGTAATCGCACCTTTAATCGATTCGATTTCGTTAGAAATTTCATCTCCTAGCTGTTCAATAAGCGCTTTTTGATCTTGCGGCAACGGTAAACCGAAAATAATCTTGCTAGCATAATAATTATCTACTTTTGCTAACATCTCTTTATCGTATTTGAATTTTGGGTCATCCTGCCTTGCTTTCATATAACGCAAAATATACTCATTTAAGGTTTGTAGGCGTGATTGCCATATAACCCATGAGCGTTGCGTTTTCGAAATGATGTTACTGAATAAAAGCTGTACGGCCATGTCATTTATACCGCCTGTATTCATATCCGCGGTATTTACCATTGGCACTTCTGCTTTTTCATGTAGGCGTTTCTGCAATCGATCCAGATAAGCTTCAATGGTTTCTTTAAATCGGAATCCACTTTCCAACTTTTTAGCACTAGGTTCACCTGCATCTTCAGCGCCGTCACCTAAATCCCATTTCGCACCAGGTGCAACTTGAAGTGGATTCTTCGGATCCTCATCTACATTCGTTAACAACGTAATAGCAAACATTTCAAAACGTAATGCGTCCGAGTAATCAGACATTTTTTTATCGATTTCATCAGACAGTTTAATCGTTTTTTCAAGCTCGCTGTAACCTGTCGTACGTTTACTTAGTTTTTCAGTCGGTACAGGTACAACAGGAATAAAATCGATACCCATTGATGAGCGTTCAACCCTATCCTCTTGTTTTTCTAAGTCACCGTTGTATACAGTCTCTTCAATTTCACAGTCGTACTCACCAGTCTCTTCACGCCAAACTAAGTAATACGATAACTTCCACATTTTCGTCTGTTCCTCATCAAGCCAAGCAATAAAATGAACTTCTTCCAGTTGATCTATATCCCATTCGCTATACTTCGCAATGACTTCCGTCGATGGATGCCAAATAATTTTAAATTCACCCCGACGTTTATCGTAGTGAAGACGGGCATACACACCAGTTTTGGAAATAGCCCGGTCTTTCGCTGCTGCAAGTAATTTCTCATGCATTCGGTTGTCATCCCAAACCCATGTTAATAAACGCTCTTTTGCTTTTGCTCTACTATTTTCCGCTTGCTGTTCTTCGCTAGGTTCATATCCTGATTGAATCATAAGTGCCGGATCATCTATCACATCAGGAGGAACTGTTACTTTTGGCTCCTTTTCAAATTGCCATGCCGCAATCATATTTACGATTTTTTGAGGATAATCAAGTTGTATTTTCGTAGGTTCATAATCTAGATTGTCAGGCTTTTTGTAATCAGACCATACATTTAAGTCACCGTCATACCGTTCATATAACCGAACCTCAGCCATCATTCGTGTCCACTCAGAATCACCAAGCGCGGTACGAACTGGCATTACAATTTCCACCGGATTCATAAAATTCCAATCCCCTTGTACTCTCATTCAGGTCCCTCCCTTCTTAATATCTTGAATTTCCTGTAGTTCCCGCTTTACGTCTCGCACGTTTATACGCAATAGAAAAAGCCATTTGAACCGCATCCGGACCATCATCGTGTGGATGCATCGGATACATTTCAAATTGCTCCAATAAAGCACGTAAATGTTTCATAAAACGTAACTTACCGCTCTGTATATCCGGTAATAATGACTCAATACGTAGTGCTTTTCGTGTACGTTGCTTAATTTGTTTCAAGCGAGTCGATGAAGGGTATCCTTTCTTTTGCAACGCTTCGGCAACCTTCTCAGCAAACCACTCCTGCGCTTGTTGTGCCTCTACCGCAAGTGCTTCGTATTGATATTCCAGCGTGTATTCCACAGCCTTTTCTAGTAACGTATTCGGATGAACACGCTCCATAAAAATATCTATAACGTAACAAGTACCTGTTTCCACGTTTTTTGCAAGTGTAACTACTACGCTATAGTCACCTTTTTCTTTTCCCATTGCAAAATCGACTGCACCGTAATACAAAAGTTGTTTATCTTTTAGATCACTTTCAGTACAGTACGTGAAATATTTAGGTTTAAATATCTGTCTTTCCTCATCAGTCGGGTTGCATAAGTACTCCTGATTAAAAGCTTTTGTTCCGTCATCTTCCCTAATTTCCATCAAATCGATGTAAGGGAAATGTGATGGCCATAACGTTTTTGTACCTCGGAGCATTTCTTCTTTGTTCTGCTCATAAAATTCACGAGCACGATCCGCCGATTCTGGATCATCTATTTGACGAATTTCACGCCATTCTTGCCATAAATCTTCGCGCTCTGACCACTTTAGAATTGCTGGGAATGATCTCGATACGAAATCACGACGGTTTTTAATCACGTGATGCAATAAACTGTCGTAACAAACGATGGTACCCATATAAATACAAGCACCCTCTTGACGACTCAAACCTGGTAACAACTCTTCCTTGAACCAACGTTTGTTTTTTGCAATCAAATCAACTGTCGCGGTATTTTCTTTACTCTCCAAATCATCCAAAATATAAAGCTGAACCCTTTTTGAACCGTGACGTAATCCACGTACCTGTGTCCCGATACCTTTTGCTTCGACTTTCGTGTTCGTTAAAGTCACGAACTCTTTATCGTTATCTACTTCATTTCGGCTCTTTTGTTCATGAAGCAAAATACCGAAGTCCTCACGTAATTTCTCGTTGTACTTTAACTGATCACGTGCCCATGATATAAAGTCACCAGCTACATCGGATGTCTCAGAAATCAAAACAATGTACTGCTTTAATCGATACACGACTTGATGACACAAATAACCGTTACTCAGATAAGCTGTTTTCGCGTGGCCACGTCCTACACTCCAGGCTACTTTTTTCTTTTTCTCCCTACCTGTTGTGATGTCATCTAATAGCCCGCATAACGTTTGGTGAAATTCTGCAGCGTCATCCATCGTTACTCCAGCTGGAATTAAGTTATCCGGATTACCGGGATTCCCTTCTTCAGAGAAATACTCATACATGAAATACAGCATGTCATGTTCCCCGCGGTGCACCCTTTTTAACTTTTCTAGCTCATCGATGTCAGCAAGTAGTGTATCCATGTAATATCCTGTAGCCTCGCCAGTTTCGTACAACTCCTGTAATTTCTTTGCCCTTTCTGCTACAAGATTGATACGCTCCTGACGTTCTTGACGGGCTAACCATTTACCGTCTATATATGCCATGTAGCCCGTCCTCCTTTTATTCGCCTGTTAATTTTTTTAATTTCTCAAGCTGTTCTTCGATTTCGGCATTAGTACGAGTCGCATTTCCTAGATCACCCTCGATTACTTTCTTGTCAGTCAGTAAACCGAATCGCTGCATGTACAATTGCATCGCTTTTACACTTGGTTGCGGTCCTAAGATTAACTGCATTAACTTGCTATAGACCTGCTCTCGCTTCTCTGCAAGGAAACTGTCAGCCACTTCGCTCTTGAATGCAATAAAGTCTTGATTCTTAGTTCGCCACTCCCAAAGCGTTGTCCGATTAATGCCGAGTTCATTCGCCATTTCGTCTTGGGTTCTTTTTTCCTCGTTATTCGATTCCATCAACTCGTTTTCTACAAGTAAGTACGCTGCTTGAATTTGTTTAGCCGTGAGTTTCTGCTTTAATTCGTCTAACTTAGCCATTGTTTCGCTCCCTTTCTTCGTGAAATAAAAAAAGGCAACCGATTTAGTATCGATTGCCTTGAAACTATTAATATTTTCATAACATAGCGTTTATTTTTTATTTAATGAATTTACTATATTGTTAATATAAACTCGAAATTCATCATCACTTACTTTATTGTGTCTAGCATCATACGTTGAACTAACTCGATTGTATAGTGCATATTTAGAAAAAATAGCGTAAGAACCGCCATTAATCCCTCTATGTACAGTACGTGCACTATCAGGAAGTGGAATTGAATTTCCATACTCGTCGTAACCTAGATGGCCAATCTCCCGAACAGCATAATCTACATACACACCAGCTTCAAGTTCTAGAACTTCTTCTCCATAATAGCTCATAGACCATGATACTTCCTTATCAAGTTCTGATTCAAATACTTGTTCCACTGGAGTTGTTTCTTCATAGACACCACTAGCTTTAAAAGGCTTAGTATTTAGTCTAAAATACCACCATTCAGGGTCTTCCCCTACTTGGTGAAAAGTCAATGAGTCGGGGTTTACTATATATGTAGTACGGCCTTCAAATGTTAACTCTATACGACCTTCTTCATGTGATGCTGTGGCTCCATGTAAATCTAAGCCACCACTTGTAGGTAAAAAGGTATGATTATCCGCTTCATCTGTACCAACCGCATTTAAAATTTCAATTATCTGGTTGCGGTCAGTAATTTTAATTAAATCATTTTGGTTTTCACCAAATACCCTATGAACCATTTCTTTCCACAAAACTAACTGCTTCTCTTTTGTTTTCGCATATTTCTCTTCGTATGTATTCACGCTTCTTCCTCCCATCTCATTTCCTACAGAAAATGTAAGTTAAGTCCTGTTAAGTATACCATAGAAGTTACGCATTCTTTTAAATTTTCACTAAAATCCCACTACCTGAGTTTCAAAATCATGGCGGAACGTTACGGGCGTCTGCCAGCCCTTAATCAAAATTGCCCTCCCCCGGGGGATTGAATTTTTTGTGACCAAAAAGAAAAAGCCGGAATTATTCTTCCGACTCTTTTTTCTTTTTTGCTCGTATTAATGTACTTTTACTTATTCCAGTCATTTTTTCTACTTGCGTATATGAATGCTTATCTAATAAGCCTAATGCATGCTGAATTTGTTTCTTGTTAAACTTCTTCGGTCTACCTTCTCTGAAGTCTGCACGTTGTTTAGCGATAGCTTTACCTTCTTGTGTTCGTTCAACAATCATGTCACGTTCAAACTCAGCGAACGCGCTCATTACATTAAAGACCAGTCTCCCTGTAGGTGTATCCTCTATCAGTCCCATGTTTAGCACATGAACCTTCACACCTTTTTCAAACAGTTCTCTCACAGTCTGTATCGCATCTACAGTTGAACGAGCAAAGCGATCCAGCTTAGTAACTACCAACGTATCACCTGACTCCAGTATCGATAACAACTCCTTAAACTTAGGTCGATCGGCTTTTGTTCCCGTGAACTTCTCTGAATAAATCGTATCGCAACTTTCCTTCTCCAACGTTTGGATCTGTGCTTCTAAGTCTTGGTGAACCGTACTTACCCTCGCATATCCGTACTTCATTCATATCAGCTCCATTTCAGGTCTAACTAATGACACTAAGTTAAGACACCGTTTGATACCTTGATACTATCACACCTATAGCGTAGTGTCAAAACCTTTAAGTTATGGAACTGGTTACACTTAAATTTCAATATTATTAGTTACTCCCAAAATAAAAAACGCTCCCCAATTTGAGAAACGTCATTAAAAAACGAACCTAAAGCTAATCGTCAAGTAAACCCCACTCTTTAGCTATTTCAAGTCCTGTTTCTATGTCATCTGGTATATCATTAGTGTCAAGTTCGTTCAACGCTTCTGACATTGATTCGTGTTCATTTTCCCACCAATCCATTAATTCATCTTCAGGATCTTTTACCATCAATACCACTCCTTAAGAAAATATAACCATTAATATTTTTATAACGACGATACCCCCTGAGTTTTAAAGACCTGTTTCTCTCAGTGAGCTCGGCTGATAAAAATACCTATAGATTATACCTTTTATGTTGGCAGTGGTAAAGTAACAACTACAGTAGTTACCTCAGTTCCTACCTACTATATACGCCACAGTCAGTCCAATCCAACGAGCATAGAAAAAGCCAGGATACCTATGACGTGGTCCCTGGCTTTTGACATTATGAATATATGGAGGATATGTACACAGAATACCTATTCTAGCATAAATTGTACCTAGAAAAACCCTACTTTGTCAAGTCCTGTTCAACTTTTTTTATTAGCTGGTTCATACCCACCATATCACCATTGATAATCCGATAGAGCATATCTACAGCTTTATCACAGTACTTATAGTATTCATTGGCGTGTATATTCAGCTTATGCAGTATACGTTTCCTCGGAATCTTCACCACGTACCGCGCTATAACAATATACCGCATGTTCTTCGGTAATTGTTTAACAGCCTGATCCAGCACAATCTTATTCAGTCGCCCATCACTTTTCCCGTCCTGTGCATTAGGACCCGTAAAGCTAGGCGGCGCATCTGGGAACCGATCACCTACAGCCAGTGATTCATAATTCTCCAGCCATAAACGTATCGTCTTCTTTGAAACATAGCCATCAATTCTGGTCATCTCCGAACCTCCTGACTCAGAAAATCAAACCCCTAAAACAAACACCTTAAACCATTAATAGTATTACATACTATATAACTATTAATAAATAATACTATATATAATATATAATTATTAGTTATATATTTATATTATATATATAAGGTATATTTTTTTAAGGGGGGGTTCTTTTTTATTTTGTTTTTCTTTTTAAGTACTGTAGTGTATTAGACCCCCTCCTAAAAACTTTTCGTTTATATATTTTATTTTCGTGTAATCAGCTGTGAATCTCCGAATCTCGAAACACGTGCCACGCCGCTGTTGTCTCATAACCACGTAGCACCGACTTTCCAGCTAGGAGAAACCGTTCTTCAGTCACTTCTGTTATCAGTCCTTCTCCAGCATATACACTACCCTGCTCTGTCTCGATATCCACATCATGTAACTGGTTCGTGGCAACATATTCGCATGTCCCGTAATCCACAACATAGAGACTCCAGGTAAGCTTCCCCGTAACAACTCCTTCTTGTACCGTCACATACCCATCGTAAAACGGAACGTCTACACCATCGATTTGTAAGTTACGGATTTCCTCAGATATCATGTTCCTTACTCCTTGCAGCCACACGTTCTACGAATCTCAGTTGTTGTTCAATATATGGATCATCTTCTTTCCCGCCACTGACAATCCAATCCTTAATCCGGTTTGTTACATCTTCTAAAACATCAATCGGTATTTGTGGTGCCAATTCCGTGATACGATCCATATAACTCACTTGCGTCTCTCCTTTACATTACAACTAAGAACATATATTCCCTAAAAACAGGACTTACGTAGTTACCATCTGTTATAATTATCGATGTCACATTAACATATAAACTCGAATGGAGATGAAACTATGACCCTAATTGCTGGTATCGTATTACCAAAGGGAATACTTATGGTCAGTGATACACGCCAAAGTGATGATAAAACTGACGAAATCATTCACGACTATTCACGTAAAATTACTTTTGTAGCTCCTGACTGTATTCTAGGAACCTCGGGCTCAGAAAGTTCTTTTTACACTGCGAAAATTCTACGTAACTGTTTGTACAATAGTCACGAAGCAATGACTACTAGGGATCGACGTAATCATATACTTGATTTCTATAGTAGTGTGAATGATTTTAGTTCTAAAACAAATAAAATAAAAAATTATCCAGTTGGCTGTGCTATTTTAGCAGATTATGATAAAGAAAATGAGAGTTTCACATTGACTTCTGTAAAGAACTTTGTAAATCAAAATTATTCTTTAACATTTAACAAAGCTAGGGACGTTGACCTTATAGGTGCTAGCGAATCAATTCAAGATACGGCTAAAGTAAAAATACAAGCCCTATTACAATCACTAACGGAAGAACAGTTAAGCCACCCAAACGCGTATAGATATATAGCAGAGAAATGTCAAACTATTTTCCAGCAAGCCGCTAAGGAGTACGTAGGAATTAGCGATAAACTTTATGTCTTTTATTTAACTACTTTACATAATAAGCCTGCCAGTGATTGTTTCTTACTGGAAGAAGATGGGACGTTACATGATGTTGACAGACAGCAAGATGGTGAGATTATAAGCTACACGAAATAATAGCTTATTTTAACCCCTTCTTCGCTAAAAACTGTCTCGCGTTATCCGTAAGCCGGTAATAATAAACATGCTTATCATCTTTCGTGACTTGCTCCAGTAGTCCTAACTGAGAGAGTTGTCCCAGCCACGTATCAAACTGCGTAGCCGGGATTTCTCCTCCTACCTGGTGCATCGCCCGTAATATCGCCTCTGAACCTTTCACTCTACACCACGTGATTTTACGATTTCCAGCGCTTGTTTTTCCGTAAACCCTTCAGAAACAAGTGCATCAAAACGCGCTTTAAGTAATTTAGACATTTCACGCTGCATTCGTATCTGCATCGGTAGCGCCTTAACAAAATTGTCCAAAATCATTTCCAGTTCAATATTTGAATATTGGCCACCTGAATTATTCATCTTATCGCCCCTTCAAATGTGATTCGATTTCCGCTAAAACTTGGTCGATTCCCTCAGGACTCAGTACGAGTTTCCCACCAGCTAATTCGATATTTTGGTCAGAAACTTCGCCTGTAATTTGGCAAGAACCGTTAACATTATATTTTTTTAGAATAATAGATTCACCATCTACGAAAATCTCCATTGGATCCTTTTCCTGAATACCTAATGTACGACGTAATTCCATTGGAACCACAATACGTCCTAAGGGATCAATGTTACGAATAATACCTGTTGATTTCATTTCTCTTCAGCTCCTTTTCCTTACTTCTTAATTGTTTCTATAACACTTGCTAAACCGAAAAATATTACACAGATAAACCACGTTGTCCAAATCGGATAATCGTATATAATTTCCATCTAATCCCCCTTAATCTTTATTAATCAGAATCACTGCTGGACCCTCAACCGTAATACCAGCTACTTCAATCTTTTCATGAGGACTCACTTGTACTGACGTAACACCATCACGCGTTTCCAGTTCTTCACTTAAGTTTTTTGTAGATACGTTCTTCATATTCACTCACCCTCCAAAATGACGCTGTATTCATCATTAGCTACGTAAAAATTACCGAATGCATCACGCTCAGGAAGTCCTTTTTTCGTAGCTGGTACTATCTTTAGTTTCGCATTGCAATTGTGGCATTTCGTAAATTTATTCCCCTCATACTCATATTGATTCCCGCGATTCCCACACATGCAGCACTCATAGCGTGTACGATATCTCGGTGTACCCTCATCGTCATACTTAATACCTGTTTTCCAATGAATTGGATCCGCCTCTTCTTTTTTCACTGAGTCTGTTGTACAAGATTTATCTTTTTGCTTAGTTATCTTAACGACGTCCTCCATAGGGAATGAACTACGATTTACGTCTACGATTGGTAGTTTACGACTTGGTTTATCCGCAACCGTCTTATCAACCGATTCGCGAAGTTGTTCATGCGTAACACCTAAATCTACAGCTTTATGAACCTCTGTTTGTGCCATTGCAGACCCTAGCGCTGATACGTCCACTTTTGGTGCATGTTTATTAATCGCCTCTACAAGTTCAGCTGCTGTATTGATAAAAGATAGGTCATCCGCTTTCTCTACCTGCTTTTCAGGAGACGTAAACACTAAGTATTCATACCCTACAAGGCTGGAGATACCGCCACGGATATTATTTTCAATAAAGTCGAAAAAGACTGTAGTTAATGCGTTTACGTTTGACTCTTTATTTAAACAATCCAATCCGTATTCATACAGCATCGCGTGAATCGCTTCGTGAAGTACGTTTTTCATTTTTCCTTCATGCTTTGTTACGTTATCCGAAATCTTGATATGTTGGTCGTGATACGTTACTTCAGCAATCCTTACGTCGCCGTTTTCCCTTTCATCAATCCAGCCGTTTACCACTTCTACATCGTACGGAACACTACCAATCATCAATTGTTTCGGTATACTCATATAACGTTATCCCCCTTCAGTTTGGTAAATTATTTTCAATCTCTGTTCGCAATTTATCTCGTAACCACTTAAACTCTAAATCTTTTTTATCGATCTTCGTCTGGATTACCTTTGCCTGTTCCTTTGTATAACATTTACGGAAACCATTGTATAATTTCGAAATTTCTTTCTGCAGCTGTCTCATTTCACGGTTCGAATAATAACTTATAAATTCTGTTTTACAACTTGGACAAATGAAGTAATGCTTGTCCACACGGTTCGGTAAACGTGCTGTAAGCATCTGGACACGAAACACGTGCTCACATGCTTCGCATTTCGCTTTTACGGGTTTCATAATTTTGGATGCCCCTTTCTTCAAAAGGATTATATTATTGAGTTGTCATCAACTATATCTTTGAATTTTCAAATTCAATTGAACCTCTAGACACATACACCATATACTAATTTAAATATTTCTTAAGAAAGCAGGTGAAAAGTATGCCATCAATTCTTGGAAACCTTGTCGTACAAAATAGTAATGGTTCTTTCAACTTGGGTGATTTTTATAACGTTTCTCCAAAAGAAAATACTAAAGCTTATAATGGTTCAGGCGGTTCCAATGTCGCTTTTATCGTTAATAATTTTAATGGTGTTAGTGCAACGAATACATTTGATTCTGATGTTGCCGATCAAGATCAAATTGTATCCAGTTAGTCTTCCTTAGATTTAAATTCAAGTTTACTTTCATAATGCAAATACATTTTCTGATTTCCCTTCATACCCGAAGGCTTAACAGCTAGTTTTTACTAGCTGCTCTTTTTATGTTTCACACGGATAAATTTTTGAATTTCACCGATACTATATAGGACTTTAAAAAGTCAGCTTTAAATTCTCCCCACTTTAGCTCTCTTGGTCGAGGGGCGAGCAGTTAGCTTTTGCTAGCTGCTCTTTTATTTCATTACTGCTCCTGTTACTTAAAGAAATTCTCTAACTATATTTCCAAAATAAATACCCATTCTTTATTCCTCCTCGAATAAAATCAATAACTCGGCATATAATATCTATGCATCTAGATCATTACGCCTGTACCGAGCAGTTAGACTGGGCTAACTGCTTTTTTGAGGTTTTCTGAATAAAATTCTAAATTATGTCCAATACTATAAAATGAGCTGATACAGCTTGAATTCACAGTGACCTCTGTAATGTTCTTTTCCCTTTCTCTGAGGGCTGAGCAGTTAGCTTTTGCTAGCTGCTTTTCTGTGTACATACACTTTTTGTTAGTTAACACATATATTTAATTTGAGATCCTACTTATTCATAAACCGTTAGAGAAATTCGAAATTTATTAATGAACGCTCATTAAAACTCTATAGGTTGTTCACTCCTCTAAAGGGCACTTGTGAAAGTGCTCTTTTTATGTGGAATAGCATTTTCTAAAAATTTATTTCATAAATTGTTTAGAGCCCTATAGTTCTAAGTACTTAGGGCACTCCCGTCAAACTCTTAGTGCCAATTGACACTGTTAAACAGTGTCTTTTTTTACATACAACATACAACATACATTTTTAGTAAGTTCATTTTATTCTCAGAATTAAGGCACGCTCTTTTTATTTAAATAAGGATTTTGTTCAGTTATCATTTGATTAATCATATTTAAAAATTTTTAACATACCTTAATATTAAACAGGAATTACACTACCCCCCAGTAGATTTGTAGTTCCTGTAATTGAATCTATAAGCTCTGATTAGAACCTGTTATAACAGGTTCTATTTATTTTCATTCTTCATCTCCGTCAAATAACTATTTTGTTAAAAGCTTCTCACCTTTTATTTGGACAAGCATATGATGTACTATCACTCTCATAGGGTTCTCCTTTTTTCAAGAGTACATATTTGATATGTGCTCTTTTTTCATTCCCCTTTACGAATAATCTTTTTTTACATTACACATACTATCTACAAGTCAACTTCCCATGACTACACTCTTTTAAAACGGAGCTTTACCCCTCCGAACTGTTTAGGCACACGGCAGGTAACTTAGTCAACTACCTGCCATTTTCTATTCAAATAACGCTTTTGTTCGCTTCAAACCAATTGACTATTATTTGAAAAAACGTAAACATTTATTCAATGTTTTTTCTAAATACTCATGTTATTATTTATGTGCTGATGTTCACCATCCCAAGAACTCAGTAATTTCATTCACAGGCTTCACTCTTACCCTTTTGAGAGTGGAGCCTTTATTTATAAAGGTTATCCTCAATATTTATTTTTATAAAATTCAAAATTAATCTTTATCAAAAACTTCAATATCATGTAAAACCTACGTAAAGATTGCTGTGATTCACCCCATCTACCCGATAAACGTTATATAATGAATTTGCAGATACCCGATTTGCACAATACTTGCTTTCCATGCGACTTATGCTTGAGTGCTAGGAGTAATCCTAGCCTTTTTTATGTTTTCAGACTAAAGCCTCTTTAGGTGGTATAGGGACTTTCCCTTTAAACCGGTACCCCATTCTTTCCATCTTCCCTCGAACACCTAGTGCACTTTTCCCTAACCTTTCTGCAATCACATCTATACTGTAGCCACGGTCATATAAGTCCACAATTTGTTTTACTTCTTCCTGTGTATATTTTGTATGGTTTCCTATACGTACAGGTCTAGCTTTAATCTTTAGTTCCATTAATCTTCGTTTCACAGAGCCCTCGGTACGCTGTAACCGTGCTGCGATTTCCGGATAAGTATAGCGGTATGCATTTACTAAGCTTTTAAGCAACAAATCATCATCTTCACTCCATGGTTTTCCACGTTTCTTTTTGGCCACTAGATCCGCGTTACGTTTCTCTTTCATCCAATCAGGCTCAGGACCAAAAATACCAGGCTCGATTCTAGAAAAATCCACTACATGTTTATGTGTTTTTAACCACTTCCATAAATCCCGATAGTATACAACTTTCACTTTTTGCTCCGCTGAAAATAACTTTAGCTTTATAGGAAAACCGAAGCGCTTGCCCCAGCTTTTGATACAGTTATAATCGACACCTATAACTTCTGAAAGTTGCAAAATAGTAATACCCTCAAAATGTAATCGAGCGTCCCCTAACCCAATACGTTGCGCTTTTAATTTAACGGCATCAACTGAACGGCCAAACTTTTTGGCCATATGTTTGATACTGTAAATCCCCCAATAGTGCTCCAAATACGCTATTTCTTCCTTCCTCCATAACCTGTATCTTGCCACCATTTCGCCTCCCTTTTAGTAACCGGATGCCTGACGATCATGATTGATTTTATTTTTTTCTAAATATGCGTTGTATATCTCAATAGCAGAAAATCCAAGTGCAGCTCCTAAGTATGCTAAGTCATTCATCAACGTCTTGTAGTGCGCTGCAGTCCACAATTTGTTTTCATATAAATCGTTAAATACATCGATAATTTCTGTTTTTGTATTACCCTTGCTATTACGTACTACAAAAGCATCGATATATTTATTCCATTCACGTTCTAATCCAATCGATAAAGCAAAGTGAAGAGCATCAACAAATTCGTCTAACAACGGATTGTAATACTCCTTGTCCTCTTCCATCATCTGTCCTTCATTACGCACTGCTTTTGTAATTGGTTTGTTGTTAGCGCTCCAATACTTATGGCCACGCCACACATGAAGTAACTCACTTAATTCATCACGAAATGATAACTTCTTTTCCTGAAACAACGGTACGTTTTGCAGGCCACGTTTTTCTATAATCTTGTTATCAAGCTCTTTTTGAAGCTGGAATAAATGTACGATGTTCATTGTTTTGCACACTCTCCTTTTTTATATAAAGCTATAAAACTTCTTACCATTCTTTCTACACTGGCACCAGTTAAGGAATTAACAAAGGGTGCAGTCTCTACGAATTTTAAAGAGTCCTTTTCTGGTATCCCTGCACACACCAACTTTTCTTTTACAGCTTCAATGATTTCTAATCTTTTTTCGTCCTTATTATTGAACTGAGCCTCTACTGCTTTTACAGCCTCATCCTTATAGCAATTATGCTCTTCCATGTAGTAATACACTTTTTTCCAGAACCTGTTATCTTTCACTATAGACACCTCAACCACTCCCTTCTTATCTAGCAATCACAAAACTAACAATGACCGCTACCACCATATAAGAAACAACTACTGCTAAAAACTTTTTGCGTAAATTTTTAATCTGTTCTCGTAATTCTTTATTTTCGTACACTACACGTTTTGCGTAATTGTCTTTCACTTTCACCTGAGACTTGTATAAATCAACTTCTAACTGCAAATCACGATTTTCTTGCATTACATCCTTTAACTGTTGCTCTAAATTGTTCAAATACACTACCGCCTTTCGTAGCTCACCTTTTGCTACTTTTCTTTTTTGCTTAACCATTTCACGTTTTAATCTTTCCATCTTCCGATCACTTTTCCGATTTTCGTACCCCTTTCCTTGCTGTCTACCACCCACAACTGCACTTCCTTTCTACAGCTTTTTATTTTCTTAAATGCTCTAAAAATAGTTCATTAAAATTCTCGTTTTCTAGTTCTTCTAATCGCTTCTGTATACGCTCTAAACGTACTGGACCCAAACCTAACACTTCTTTTACCGCTCGTAATGCTAATGTTCGGCCATCTTTATACGATAAAAGGGACACTTGCTGCACTTCACCTCGATGAAAGCTTTGACGTTCCCTTGTCTTCTTTCGTTCACGTTCATTCGCTCGGCGTTGTTGACGATTTAATTTCCCGTTCATCGTCTTCCCCCCATTTCTTAAAACAACTCTTGAATAACAATTCTGCGTATGGATCCTGTGGTACCGGGTCTAAAACACCCGTCTTTTTATCTTTTCTTAATGAGCTTACTACCCAAACCATGTTGTACGGTTCTCCAGCAATACTTCCTACAATCCTCGCTGGCTTTACACGTGGTAATGCTGTTGCATGACGCTTTGCAAACATCGATTTACGTGGACCCTCTCCTCTTCCCACATGCTATTCCTCCCTTTGTTTAAGCCAGGATTCAACACCCATTTTCTCGCCCCATCGATAACCTACACTTCCTTCTGCTTCAATCGGAACTGGAAATCCTGGTACTGGAGGTTGCTCCATAACTTGTTTAATTTGTTTTTCTGCTGCTACCACAATTTCTGGATCATCATCTATTTCAAAAATGATTTCATCGTGGATCTGTGCAATCATATCGACACTACCATGAGCAAGTACACCTTCTTGTTTGCCGATAGATTCATAAATTTCACTTTGTACTTTTTTCATAATGTCAGCCGCACTACCTTGTACTGGTGTATTCGCTGCTTGTCTTTCAGCTGAGCCACGATCTCTTCTATTCGCGCTATTAATGCCTGGTAGTAATCTCATATATCCATAGATTGTTTGAACATAGCCTTGCTCCCGTGCTTCTAAAACAATTTTGCGTTGATATTCTGGTATGCGTTTGTACGCTGTTTTAACTGCATTTACAATCTGTGCACACTCATCTAATGTTTTACGGATCATGTATTTTGTTTTAAACGTGAACTGTAAAGCGTGCTCGGTCCCTCCATAACTTATCGCTTAATCCCGTATTTCTACGGGCGCTGACTATACCTTCTAAAGATGTTTTTTAAACCGTCCTGACTGATCACGTAATATATTTGTATTTCCTAAATACCTACCGAGATTATTCCAGCACTCATGTTCATGCTGGTGACACTTTTTACAAAGAACTTCCAAGTTATTGATATCATTATTTTTACGGTCCCTGTCTTTATGGTGAACAACAATGTCATTCTCACTACCACAACGGTTGCAAACTTTTCCATAAGCTTCATAAGCAATCCGTTTTTAATAAGGCGGTGTACCACCACTCCAGTTATTGTTGTTTTCACCCTTTTGGTTATACCCCTTTTTAACGTATCGTCTCTTGTACTTAGTCCTATCCCACTGTTTGCTAATATCCTTCTTACAGTCAGTACAATATTTTTGTCTGTTGCTAGTAGGTAGATACTCTTTTTCACAAACCTTGCATACTTTTGGTTTGCTAGTTACGTTTTTAGTCAAAACCATCATTCCTTTTCACATCTTTAGCCCACCGTATAAATAAGCTCGATTGATTTAGGTAAATACCTAGCCGGCTTATTATAAGTCGATACACTACCTGTTAAGGCAGCACGGGATTAACATAGACAAAAGTCCTTAGCCTTCCCCGTTTTGAGTGGATTTTACTTCGGCATAAGCCCTATTACTCTACCGAAGTTTCCTGCTTTTGCATCTGTACGTTCTTTCTTTACAATTTCATCCTCAGGTTTTCCAGTCATTACAGACGCTGTTCTACGGTGCATATCACCGCCTGTGTTAAACAATTCAATCATGACCTCATCTCCCGATTTCCATGCCATTAAGCGAAGCTCGAAACCTGAGAAGTCGATGAAGAATAATATCTTTCCTGGCCTTGGTACAAAGAAGTTTCTTATTTTAAATTCGTCATTATCAGGTCTCGGTACGTTTTGTCCGTTCGGATTAAAGCTATTCAAACGTCCTGTTTCCGTAAATGGACTATATCCCGCATGTATCCGTCCGCTCATGAAATTCAAGTACTTTTCACGCCCTATGATGTGCGAAGAAAGTAATGTCGTGTATTTTTGAATTTTCTTCAGTTGATCAATTACTTCCAGTGCTTGTTCTTTATAAGGATGCGGTTCACGCTTCGCGATACGAATTGCCCCGCGCTCCAATTTATCTAATGTAGGATCTTTCTCCGGATCAATACTTTCCCAATTTTCAGGTAATGGAATACTGAGATACTTTTCCTCATCGATGTCATTCAGTTTGTTCTCAAGCATAAATGCCATATCGATAAGCGCCTCTTGGTCAAGGCTCGCACCTGTTTTTCCGTATTTAGCCACCGGTATTTTTAAGTAATCAAACATTAAACTTTTAACTTCGTTCGTCTTTCCTGATTTACCCGTTTTTATATCAACGTTGAACGTTTCTTTTGCAATTTGTTTGATACGTTCAGCAGCTTGCTCTTGCATAATTTCAGCTTCTTGTTTCTTTTGCGTGGCAAGGTTTGGATCCCAATGCATTCCCCAGTACTCCATAAGACCGATAACACGTGTGAACGGCATTTCAATATTATGGAGCCATTCCTCATATCGCGGAATTTGAGACGCAATTTGAGACCAATATTCGTAATGCTGTACTGCATAATCGGCGTCCTCAGCTGAGTAAAGTAATCCTTCTCCCTTACTCGCGTCAATTTCATCAAAGAAATCAACCTTATATTTCTTTAAAAGTGCTGAGAAGTCGTTCATCGTTACGCCAAAAATGTGTTTTGTAGCAGGTTTTAACCCCCATCCACTTGTCGGTTTTTTCGGGTTATTAATCTTTTGAGGTGCTGCAATTTGTAAACACCGTACCCACATAATCAATGGATCTGCTACTTTTCCTAAAATGTACTTACCATACTTCGCTGCATATTTCGTTTCAAAAGATAAGTTGACCGCAATCTTTAATACTTTTTCATTTTTGAATAAGTACTCATCGAGTAAATCTAGTACAAGTTTTCTAGCTTCGTCCCTATCCATACTTGGTTCAAATACTTGGCCAACTTTATGTGAGATCGGAACAACTCTTGACTCGTGCGCGGCTGCTGATAAAGATACAGTACATATTTCACCTTTCCACGGATCCAGTGGTGTTTTTAAATATGCTTTTTCTAAGCTCTCTCGTTGGCTTTCTGCTTCTTTCTCATCAATAACACCTGTAGCAGCTGCTTCTTCTATACCTTCAAACGCCTTTTTATAATACGCTCTAATTTCTTCACTTGCTGCAGTCTCCCAATCAAATCCTGCCTTACCCGTCTGTATACAACGCTCAAGGTATTTCTTTAACTCCGAGACTGTAAGAATCGCTTTATAATCTTTCACTTGTTGTGGTTCTACTTTTGGCCAAACAATATCAAATTGCCCTGGCTTCTTCTTTTTTTCCATTTCTACCGCTAATTTTGATTCTTTTACCGGTACCTGTTTTTTACTACTTGCTAATGTTTTTGGTTTCCCAAACAAACTTCCGAGTTTCATAGTTTCACTTCCAGTCATATTTGTAGTGCTTGTCCATATAATTAGTAGTACTCATCTTGTATATGATCAAAGAGACCTTTCTTCATGCAATATGCAATGTATGCATTAAAGCGTGGCGTTTTTCGATAGCCACCACTTGTTAAAAGGATCATCCTCATTTTCGCTAATTGATTTACAATTGCTTTCGCTTCTTCTTTATCGATGGATAACATGGCCTCAACATCACCAAGGCGTAAGTACTTCTGTTGAGCGAATAGTTTAATAAATTCGTAGAACTTCATTTCACCTGTTAATGTATCGATTTTTTTTAGATCTGTCGTAAACTTCTGATATCTTTCTTCTGTCATTTCTTCCTCTTTTATAGCCAAACGAGCATAGTAATTTAAGCCACAACCCGGAGCATTGTATAACGCTTTTAAGTACTCCCCCATAAACTCAACATGTCCTGGCCAAACTTGAATTCTTTCCCCCGATTCATCAACTGAATGTGTAAGAGCTGCAAGCGCAACTGCTAATCGTGCTACTTTATTCCGTTGATCTGAAGGAGAAACAAGAGGTATATCATTTGCGTTTCCATATACTTTTGCAAGGTCTGTCGCAACCTCCAGTACTTTATCGATTGTGCCGTCTGTAAACAGCACATCTTCTGGCTTACGTGACCAAGCAAACAAGATGTTATTTTTCAACGTATCTTTCTGAATGATTGATGGGTACGTAGCAAGTGTTTGGTTGTATAACTCAGGATCCACATCACTTGCTCTCATAAAGACTGCAAAGTCAAAGCGTCTAATATCCTCGTTATTAAAGATATCTTTTAAGCTTTCAGCGCCTTGAGAGTAATCAGCAAGTCGTTTCCCTTTCGGTACGTTCCCTGACATGATGGCACGTACTCTACAAGGTGTTTCAGCTGTTACAGCTCGTTTTACTTCTAACTTCCCGTCAGAGCGAGCAAGTGTCATTTCACCGTAATCGTCTTTTGTAATACCTGTATCCTCATCGATCCAAATCATTTCTTTATCAGCTAACGGCCACGCACCCCAAACGATGTACCATGCACCTTGAGCACCTGACTGTTCCATCTTGTACGTTAGACCTGTACGGGAAGTACTCTCTGCATTTACTCGAGTACCAAGTCCTGCATATTTCATTACTTTTTCAATGAGTGCTGACTTACCAGTACCTGTATCACCTACTATTTTTAATTCTGCCCATCCACGTATAGGATTTAAGTCCCACGGTACTCGGAAACGCAATACGCTATGGAAAGTAAGAAGTACTGCAAGTAACGTTTCATCACGTTCTACAATGTGGGTTACGTTGTACGTTAAATCGTTACAAATAGCCCCTAACTTCTGCTCAATCGATTCAGCTGTATAATCCGCCGGCTGAAATGTTGCTAAATCCTCTTTCACTTGTTCATTTAACTCAAAACTTTCAACCACATCCTGAAGCGGTGTCGCACTCTTTATAAGTAGTGTTGACTCCTGATTCTTTGGATGTGGGTATACATAACCGGTTAATTCGTAGTACTTGTTCTCGCTTACGTTTAATCCATTTACGGCGTACACTTTTCGTAGTACATAATTCCCTTTATGCTGCTCTTGCTTTTCGTCATCTTCTTCAGCCATAGGGATTACAAGTAATTCTTCCACGTTCATATTCTCTAAAATATCCGTATTGTATTTCGGGCAATTTGGAATGCCTGAGATTTCCCGTAAAATGCCTTTGATATTATCGTCACCTACACCTGTCATTTGGATGACTTCCCGATCACTAACACCTAAGTCTTTATAGCCAGTATGCGTATGAATATCGTATAGAGGGCAATGTACCTTTTTACAACTTTCTCTACCCCAGCAATGGTACTCAATGTTTTTCGGAATGATATAAGGTGTATGCTTTTTACCTGCAACCATGACACGAGTTTTCACTAGCTTTCCAGTAAGGTCTGCGTTACCAGTCTCTGCTAAATGTAGGAGCTTCGCATTTTCTTCTTCCTCTGCGTTTTTCTTAATGCAGTGACACATATCACCAGCACATGCTACGCGTTCATATTCTTTGCTCCCCGGCTTCTTTTCACCATGTAGTGAGCGAATAAATGCACAACCAAATTTGTATGTATTATCTCCGCTGTATACCGCATCAACTACACTTCGAGTATTCGCTACACGCTGTTGCTTACCATACTCATTACTTTCAGAAGTGAATTTTAGTACCCACTCTTCCAGCTCTTTCATTGTTTCTTCCTTGGTGTAGCCTGCATCTTTGAAGTAACAAGCAAGCTGCACTGTCGCTTGGTTTCGGTCACCGTCTTTTTTCCAACCGCCGTTTAAAATATCAACTACACATGCCGGTGGCTTATCTTTTTTAAATTGAAATTCTTCTTTTGCATACTTACGAGCACTTGTTGCTGCAGCTTGTTCGTATTCTTCTGTTTTATTTATTAGTAAATATCCCGTACGAGGTCTATATTTCATAGCCTTTTTACGTTCTTCTGCCGTAAAAGGAAGGTCGTCTGGATGCCTTGGTGACTTAGCTAAATCTTTTATTTCTTCCAGTGTTAATTTATTTAATTCATCTACACTAATTTCTGTTTTAAATAGGTTTGTTTTTTGATGCATACTGTTTGGTAAACGAATCATTCGTTTCTCTGTATACACCACCAGGTCTAGTGACGTGAGTCCTAGTCGATGGACTAAGTACCCAGCCATATGCTTGAAGATTTTATGAAGGTCGTTTCTCGGTTCAATACCGAGTGCATCGGAGCTTATTAAGATGTGGAATCCTTTTGATCCAGAAAAGTAAATCCACATATCCGATTCACGAATATCCATTTCTTTCGTAAAAAATTCCACCAGTTTTACTGCATCCTTTTGGCTGACTGATGGATCTTCCGCATGGTCAAGGTCAAAATATAGGGGAGCAATAAATGCCTCCCCCTTTACTTTTGTATCGTTCGCAAATCGTTGAACTGTAGCAAAGCAATTGAAATTGAATGCCTCTCCCGTTTGGAATTGCTTCACTTCAGAAGAAGGGATTCGTTTCCACGGAATGCTTCTACCGTTCTGATTGCTGTACCATGCGTCTACATATTGATATTCACTTGTTTTATCTTTCTTTTTTGCCATTTGTAGACGCCCTCCTTAATTATTCTGAAGCTTTTTCTGCTTGTTCTGTTTCTTCTACATTAATTCCGTAATCTTCTGGTTTAAATACACCAACAGGCTGGAAGTCAATACCGATCCATTGATTACTTGCATTTGTACGGCTCTTTCTTTCAGCTGTTACAAGTCGAGTAACAATTCTATTTACCCCGAGTTTTGATGGGATTTCTAAAGCTTTGTATTTCCCTGTGTATACATTCATTGCAAAGCGACCAAACATGATTGTGTCAGTTGGGCTAAAGCTCATTAAATAGATACGTGGGAAATCGTCTGGGCTTAACGTTGATACTGGTACTACTGATGCCATATAACGAAGCTGGATAGCATCTAAGTCGTAACGTTCTTGTGCTTGCGGGTTCTCAGCTAACCACTGATTTAACACTATCTCTGCTTCTTCTTTTGTTCTCTCAGCTACAATTAATTGTCCAGCTTCTGGTGATTCTTCTAATCCCCATACAGACCAACGTTGCTCACCGTATCCGATTACTACATCAATATTGTCACCGTACGATACGTTTTCATCGTCCTTCTCAACAAAATTACCTTTCTTAGTAACTGTTAACCATTCACCCATTCGGACGAAATCCATATCAAGTCCGTTATTCGCTTCAACGAACCCCTGCTTTGTTTCTTCTAAAATAGCTGTAATATAATTACTTCCAGTATTTGTTTTCGCCACTGCGTTATTTTGTACCACTACTTCATTTTGATTTGTTTCTTGTGTCATTATTTTTTCCTCCCGCGCCCCTGTAGGCCGTATTTTTTCCACGCTTTTCGTTTTGCTTGGCTTTTCTTTTTACGATAAGTTACTTGTCTTCTACGCTTCGCACTTTTTGTTTCAAGTCGTTGAACTTCTTGTATAAAAGGTTGCATTTTTTTAACTGTTGTTACCACCTCATTACCGGTATCTTGAAACATCATTTTCAAAGTATTCCAAGCCTTACCGACCATAGCTACAACCGACGTTACAGCCTGTTTTTTATCAACTTGATCCATTTACTTCACCTCTTTCGCTGAAGCAATTAGTTCTGTGATTTCATAAAGTGCGCCTACATACTCGTACTTTTCCATCATTATCACCCCTTTCACCAAGGCATATCATTTAAGAAATTAGCAACTGTATCACGTTCTGTTTTTGGCTTTCTTGGTACCGTTAAACCGATTCTGCTGTATACTTTTCTACGGCTATGGTATTGGTCCTTAAACACTCCAACATTGTAGTCAACGTAATCGAACCAGTACGCTTCTTTATCCGGATTGTTCCGATCAGGTCGCATAATACGTCCAATTTCTTGCTCTACCGATGAACCACTATTACTTTCACGAGAATCACCACGTTTCGGCATTACCATGTGGCCAACTGCTAAATGTTGCATGTCCAATCCTTCACGCGCTAACTGTGTGGCAAATAAAATATCTACTTCTTTTCGGTCACACGCTTCTAAAATGTCTTTACGTTTTTGTTTTGTTACTTGCCATTCACGAATTTCCTTTTCTGAATACTGTACAACCTTTACCTGCCAACCGTACTTACCTTGCTTTTTATCGACCGCATAACCGTTATCGATAAGCTGCTGTGCATGTTTTTCATTTTTGGCTTTTCTCCAGGTGTAACGACTGATTCCGCCGTGCACTACAGCTGTATGAATCGGTTTCCCGTAATACGTATCACCGTATCTTTCTTTCAATAACTTTTGTACGAGTTGTTGTAAGACAAAACAGTACCGGACAGATTCCGTAATGACTATTGCAGGCCCTAATGGATAATGCTCTACGATACTTTCAGCAACTAATTTCGCACGCTTCTTATCCGAAATGAGGTGACGAATTAGATCTGTGTAGTCAAGATCTTCTCCTCCTGCATCTACACTATCAATCTCGTTTCGGTTACTTGCCGTTTCGTAATTAAACTCGGTGTATACAAATTTCACATTTGGCTTTATTAGTCTCCCAGCTTCATACATTCCGTCCCTACTAATCTCATACACCTTTGGTCCTACACCGTTGTACATATAGATTTCTAATCCATCTTTTCGAGAAGGTGTTGCCGTGAGACCAATCATATTTTCAGCAGTTAATTTCCCAGCCGTTTCAATGAACTGTACCGCGGGAAAATGATGGGCCTCATCTACTACTACTGTTCCGATAAAATCGTTCAGCGCATCAATTAAATGTGGATTTCGCTGCAAAGTTTGCACTGTTGCAACGATTAATTTACCGTCTCCCCAATCATGTACCCCGTCACCGAAAAAGCCGATACGACCGATATCAGGCATTGTAGCCTTTGCTCGCTTTGCGGATTGATACATTAAATCTTTTGTGTGCGTGAGCCATAGGGCCGCTTTACCTTTTTCGTAGATATAACGCATCCCCATTACTGTTTTACCAGAACCAGCTGGTGCAACTCCTATTCCGTTTTCTTGCATAAGTGCTTGTACCATCGGTGTCTGGTCTGCTTTTAAAACGAATCCGTCATTCCATGCTCCGAAACTAACATCTCGGCCATATGAAATCTGTGAGGTAATAACTTTACCTGGATCGTATCCTAAGTTTTTCAATACATCTTCTAGCTTCTTGAGAAAACCTCTGGGTGTGACAATATCTCCTTTGTCATATACAAACAATTCAAGTTTTGCTTGTATACCCCACGTAGGTCTACGTTGTTTTTTTGCTTTCACATATGCTGGATTATCAAAAGTTAGTGCCTTAGTAATCGCCGCCTTAAGAGGTGTACTAGCGCCTCTTATTCGGATGTTGTGTTTTACAAAGATTTGTAGCAAGTAAGCACCCCCGATAGATCATAAGAAGGTTCGTGGTATGTAAGCCTTGGAAGTAGTACACAAGGAACCGTCTGATTTTGAAATTCTTCAAGTTTTATATGGTTCACATTTCGTTTTTTCATATGAATAAGAGCTGTAATAAGTCTAAATGCATAAGCCTCGTCAAGACCCTTGCTATCATTTAGAAAACTGATAAACACAAGACCTAAATTTCTATCAATAATTTGATCAAAGTCTCGTAAACCGAGAATCTGATTCGGCCTCATATAATCTAGTGAAAATCTACGACTCTCAGTACGTTTCATTTCCGCTAGTATATTTACTTCAGGTGTTAATACAATCTCGTCACCTGGACGGGTTGCACCTGCACCATCTGCTATTCTCATGCGCCATACATTCGGGATCTCTCTCCAGCTTCTTCTGATTTCAGCTTGAAAATCATCACCCCGTTGTTGACGTTCACGTTGTTTATTCCTCATTGCTGTTTGCTTTTGATCCATAGCAACCTCCTACGCTAAAAACTTCAGTAGATTCGCTTGTACATATGCTTTTGCTTTTACAAGATCTGCTGATTCTTTTGCTGTTTCCCATGCATCTTTTGTTTGATAAATTTTAATATCAATTGAAGCTAATTCCTGTTCTACTTCAGTGAGCTGTTGACGTTCTTCTTTACTGTAGTGCTGACGATACGCATCACGTAATGTATCATTCGTAAGAGCGACTTTTTGATCATTTACATAAGCAAATTGATTACGACCTTCACCTTGGATTTGCATAAATGCTTCAGCTTCTTTTAGTTCTACAGCTGTTTTTAGCTTTACTTTTTGTTTAATTAGCTCCGCTTTTCGTCCGTAAGCTTCTTCACGCGCCTTACCTTTTTCAAGAACATCCTGTACTGCAGCATCAATTTGTTGTAAGGATGCTTGTAACTCAAGTGGATCTAATACACGTACATAATCCGTTGGTACCTTCTTACCTAATAGTTCTGTTGCGGCTGCAAGTAATTTTTCTGTACCATGCACTTCTTGTAAACTACGAATTTGTTTATTTAATTCAGTCATTTATTGAAACCTCCTCAGGATTTGTACAACGTATCGGTCGAACCAATTTTTCAATTGATACCTTTTCCTTTAAAACCTGGTCAATACTGATTTCTACAATTTCTATATCTAAAGCCCACTTCGGTGTGTACCCAGCAACCTTTAACTTTAGAGGGGTAAAACCAACTACAATACCGTTCCAATTTGTTTTACAGTCTTTCTCTTTTTTACTGGAAATACATAATTGCACCGGAGTGCCTTCACCTAATTCGTTTTCATCAAATTGCGGTTTAGTTACAATCATGCTCGTAACCCCTCCTTCGCTTCCGCTATTTTTGTTAGTGCTATTTCTACCACGTCAGAATTAATAGACTCTGTTTTGGCAATACTCTCGACAATCGTATTAATATCAACCAGTACATCTTCTCCTGTTTCTGTTTGAATTAGGGAAGCGAACTCTTCCATCGCATAAGCTCGTTTCTTCTCCGCTTCAATTCGGCTACGATCAAGTACTTCTTCACCAGGTTTTGCACTTTGAAGTGGAATCCGTTCTAAGTCAAAAACACCTGGGGCTTTCACATCGATAAGAAGTACCTGTATTGGTCTACTAATCTCAGCTTCTGAAGCCGACAAACGTGTTATGCTACCGATATTCGCAAACACTTTTCCATCCGAACGGTTATAAACACCAAAACCTGTATGGTCATGGCCGCACAAAACCAAATCCGCCTCTGTTTTTACATCCTGCACTTTGGTGTACCGATCAAAAGGTGGGTCATGATCCAGTAACATACCGTGTGCTACGTGTATTTTTGTTGACTCGTAATCTTCAATAACTTCTGGCGAATAACCATATCCAGCTTTATCGATTCTGTCACTGTATGGAGTAAACGTTAATTGGACATGGTTACCGTCTTGATGAAACATATGAGCTTGTCCTGGATCATTAATGACTGTAAGTTGCGGAACAATTAGCTCCAGTACTCTAAGGCTTGTCCGTTCATACGTTGCAAGATTGTACCCGTAAATATCATGATTACCAGCTGTTGTATAAATTGGAACAGGGCTTTCTTTCAATACCTTTGCAAACTCTAGTAATACGCTTGTCGTCACCTCAGGCCTATCAAACGTATCTCCAGGTTGGATAATTGCTGTCACACCTTTGTATTTAGCTAATGCGAAAATCTCCCTGAATTTCGCAATTAACGCCTCTTTGTAATTATCCTTGCGGTTACGAGGATTTGTACCTCGTATATGTGGATCCCCGAAATATAGAAACTTCATACTTTCACCTCTGCTTTTTCGTGTTCTATAAGGTACCTTTACTAATTAGTGAAGGTTACTCGTCTCTTTTTCTTTGATAACTTCTTTTGTAACTTCACCTGTTCCAAGGTCTATCGATACCTCATCGTCATCTGTAACCCCTAAGTCTTTTTGGATTTCTACGCAAACTTCATCATGACGTTCAAAAACTGGTTTTAATAGTTCCTCAGTTCGTTTCAGATACTTTTCACGAATTGGTGCGATTTCAGCTTTATATTCAGCTTGAAGTTGTTTTTTAATAGCTTTCTCTGCTTCGTCTGCAGCTTGTAATTCTTTTAACTGAGCTTCTGTTGCTTTCCCTATAACTTCCTCAGTAATTTTTAGACCTGCAGCATTTGCTAATGCACCTTTTAACGCATTTTTAATTTCGCATTTCATACACATATCCAAATCTCCCTTTCCTATAAAGCAGTTACTATGCTTTTTCCTTGTTTTAAATAATTAATAATTTTGTCTTCTCTTTGTTTCGAATAGAATGTCTGTCTCGTATACCACTTATAGAAATCACGGTCTCTCTTACTTGAATTACAGCTTTTACATGCTGGTAACATGTTTTCTTTCGTATAAGGTCCACCGTTTTCTATTGAAATAAAGTGTTCCTGTTCCAGCTTTTCGACTGAGTCGCCGCAATAAGCACAACGATTCGCGAAGTGGTTCTTGCACTCAATCCACTCCTCAGAAGTAAACGTGGCATCAAGGTCTCTAATTTTCGCACGCCTAATTTGATTACGCTTCGCATGACGTTCTAAATTATTCCGAATCCATTGCATACTTTTTTCTATTCGTTTTTCTCGGTTCTTTTGATAGCTTCGTTTATCTATATCTCTACGTTTGTCTCTATTTTCACGTGCCCACTTTGCTATCTGTTCATTACGTTTTTCTTTATTTTTGTAATAGTGGTTCCGATGTTTTTGGTTAACGGACGCTTTGTTTCGTTGGTAATAATCCTTCCCTTGCATGCTAGTACATTCTTTACAATAGAACTGTAGACCATCTCTATTCCTCTTATTTTTGTTGAACATATCTAAGGGGAGATCCAATCCACAACTTTTACAATGTTTCAATTTTACTTACACCTTTTATTTGAGTTACATGTAAACTTACTTCACCTATTTCCGCTAAGTCTTGATTGTGTGTAATAAGAACAATTTGTCGATTGAACTTATGACTATACTGTTTCAGGAAATATGCCACATTGGGTGCGTATTCTTTACTCACCATCTTCCCAACCTCATCTAAGAATAATGGTCCTCTTACACCACTAATCTCTCCTACGGCCAATCTGAGCGCTAAACTTACTACGTCTGCTACACCACCACCACGATCATAATCAGGTGGCTTCAATTGCGTTCGTACATCTTCAGACTGTAACCAGTATTCCGCTACCGGTTGATTACCTTTTACTGCAATTTCAATTTCGAACCTGTAATCTTTATCGAATACAACTGTAAGAGCTGACGTAACAATTTCTTCTATACGACGTTTTGCTTGCTGCCTTGCATAATCACTTGTTTTTTGAAGAAGGATCTGTACTAAATCAAACTCCCCAAGTTGCTCCTCAGCTTTTTCTTTTCTTGCTTCTGCGCTTTTTTGTTGCTTAACTAACAAATCACGTTGACCGATTTTCATTTTCAATTTATCGCTTGCCTGACGGATATCCACTCTTGCTTTTAGAAGCTCGTACATAAAAATAGCCTCCTTATACCTGCGGGATGAGTCGTTCTACATGCTCCAGGTTTTCTTTAACTGATGTATCAAGCTTATTGATTTCTTCCTGGATCGTTTCAGGTGTTACACCATGCTGCGCCATTTGTTCAGCGATTTCCGTTAACTGCTTTTCTGCTGACGTTTTCTCAGCCTCAGCTTGAATCTTTGCCGTTTCCGCTTTCTTTAAATTTGCTTTCGCGATTTCAATACGTTGCTTTAATTCCATTACTCATTTCCCCCTTCAATTTGTTTAGATAGTAAGTTTTGCAACTCTGATTCAAGAAACTTTTTTTGATCTTTTAAATAAGCCAACACCGTAGGTCGAATATTAAAGTCAATATTTTTTTCGTCTACACTTTCTAATTTACTTAAAGGTAAATCCCCATTAAATTTTTTATGGAAAATAGAAAGCTGTAGAACATTATCAGTGTTCTTTAAAGCGTCAATAGATTCATTGATTTCCATTAATGAAGCGTTCAGCCTTTCAGCCGTTTGTAAAAACTCACTCACTTTATCCGTATCAATCACCACGAATCACCCCTCAATGAGAATGTTCAAAAGACATCGGCGATTCGCATAGCGGACAAACTCCACCAGCCTCGTTCCATGTCTCTTCCAATTCCTTTGTGTAATTTTCAATGTGCTTTTCATATAGTTCCAATGTGCTCGTACTATGACGAACCTTTTGGTTCCAGATCATGTAGTTCCGTAATAATTCGTTTAACTCCACTAAACGAGATACGTTTTTCTCAGCTTCTGTTAACTTTATTTCCGCTTCTTCAGGGACACGTAAATGTTCCACACGACTCGTAATATTCATATATTGTTTGTGTGTAGTTTCAAATCTGTGAAGCAACATATGCATCTGATTTAAACGTTCCATACTTGTTTCACATTCTTGCAGTTGATCTGACGTGCCACTAGGTACAGATAATCTGTTTACATCCATGCTTGTTTTTTCATAGCGTTGTTTAACCACACTATGCTGTACAAATAGCTTATTTAATTCGTCCGTTTTCTTTACTTCCTCTTCAATCACAACTACATCAATGTTTTCAACTACAGTTAACCTCCCTAGCTGTAATTGAACATTTTGTAATGCTTGACTATACTTTTTATAGTTTTGTGATAAGATAGAAAGCAAAGAATATCTTTCTTCAAATTTAGTAGAATCTTGTAACAAGTTACTTCCTTCTACTAATCCATCAAATTGTTTTAATATTTCAGTCAGTGTCTTCTTGGCGGTGGACAGTGACTCGTATCTTTTTTGTAAGTCCAGTAGTGTTTGCAGACGCTGCTGGTCTTTTTCTGTTTGTTCTAGTATCTGAATAAGTACTGGTACATCCCCAAGCCGCTGTTCGATTTCCCAAGCTGCTATGTACTTTTGTTTACGACTTGTGTACGTATGAGATATTTCTTTTAATACCTCTTTCTTTTTATGCGATTCCTCTACATGTTCCATTAGACTTTCCGCTGTTTTTAACTGCTGTACTTTATCATCCACATCCAAGTACTCGAGTAAGTTACCTGCTAATCTCTCAATCTCTTTTTCAGCTAGTAATCTCTCTTGCCTTGCTGCATATGTATCTTTTGATACACTTTTTACTGCGAGATCTACAGCTTCTGTTCCCGCTAACTTACCAAGTACTTTTGCACCTGATGATGGTGTTTCACTTATTAGAAACGGAGCTTCAAGCTGAAATGCAAAGTTTAAAGCTGTAACAAAATCACCGAATGTTTGCTTTGTAATACCGAGTAGTTGCTTTACTTCCTCAGGTACCTCTGACTTTTCAAATACACTTCCTTCATCCCCTGGATCCGTTTGGATTCTGTAAGATGTTTTACCCTTCCTACGGTGCTTTGAAATAATAATGCCGTTATCCAGATGAATTGCAACCGTTGCATGTCCTACTGATTCGTTAACGAAAGCCTCACCTTGAGGTTCGTTAAACGCTACCCAGCGAACCGCTCTTATGATGGCAGTTTTCCCGCTATCAGATGGTCCAGTAATTACATTCAGTCCGTTTCCTAAATTGAAATGGCTATTTGTATGTGACTGGAAACCTTCTACGAAAATCTCATTAATGTTGCCCAACACGTTCACTCCTTTCTGTTAGCTTTAACATGATGTTCACTGCTTGTTCTTCTGATCCATTCTTGAAGAAATTTTTACTTTCGCAACATACAGCTTTTACGTCCTTTGCTTTTACTAATCGAGTCGCATAATTCACGTACCGTTGCATGTGTATCACCCCCTTTCAATGATTTAACTTACCTTTACTTTAGCTTTCTTTTTTCGTGTAACAGTTACTTTGACACCTAGATATTTTTCGTATACTTCTTGAAATAGCAATTCTTTTTTCTCTGTACCGTAGTACTCGTTACGGACGTATAAACAGGATTTCTTCTTTCCCATAATCCTTAACCCCCTACAGTTTTCTTTATGTAATGAGGATATTGTTCTAAAAATTTTTCTTCAGGTGGAAAACCCATTTCGAATGATTGTTTTACCTCTTTTTTACTGGCGTTTCGCAAGTAATTAGGTAAATAAAAATGTTCCATAGGGAACCCGAGTACAATTGCGATTTGCAAGGCTAATTTTCCTCCTGGATCGCGTCTACCAGTCTCTAAATCTGCAATGTGCCCAGGGGTCACACCAACCTTATCTGCTAGAACCGCCTGTGACATACGCTTCTTCCCACGTAAATCCGCTAACCAAGTCCTTTTCATATGTCCACCTCCAGACAACCTTTAATGATTTTTATTATACTGGCGTTTTGCAAGTAAGTAAAGCGATATTTTTATTTTTTTGTAAACCTTCATCTGCTTTTACTTGCAATATGCGTGTATTTACCATTGTCTAATTGTCCAGTAAAGTGTTATCTTATAAGTAACCAAAACACATAAAATAAAAAACGTTTTATATATTTTTACGGAATTTATAAAAAATAAAACCAAGAGAAAATATAAAAAAGAATTTAACGGGGGTAAAAAGTATGAATATAGGAGCTCAATTAAAATTCTTACGAAATAGACGAGGCTGGACAATGCAAGAAGTCGCAGATCGTATTGGTAAAAACGATTCTACGTATAGCGGATATGAGACAAATAAAAGAAAACCAAATGCCGAAGTTCTAGTGCAATTAGCAGACATATTTGATACTACTACGGACTTTATTTTAGGAAGAACAGAAAATCCTAACGGCCTTAACTTTAATGTGAAAGATTTCTTAGATAAAGGGAGACTTCATTCTGACGGAGTAGAAATTACGGATGAACAAGCAGAACTTGTAAATGTTTTATTAAGACAAGTACTACAAAGAAAGCAGCAATAAATAAAAAAGGATTAGCCAGATGCTATTCCTTTTTTTGTTGCAATACAGCTGTAATCTGCTTGTACTGTTCCGGTGTAACATGTCCTTGTTTGTAGAGTTCTTCCATCAGATAATTCATATCACAACTTACTTTCTCCGCTCCGAATAATTCCCCAATTAAACGCTTTGTTTCTTGTTTTGCAGTCTCTTTTTTCACCATAATTTCTCCCCTTCATCCTTAATAGTTTGTGAAATATGCATCAAATGGTACAATTTTCTCAAAACATTCAAAAACGTGACACCCCTTAAAAAGACGAAAGACGCTACTATGAGTAGCGTCTTTTTAAATATTAATTTATACTACATCCCACCGGGATCAACTTTCATTAATTGTACTTTTTCAGTATGTACATTTATTTTTTCTTTACCTAAATCTTTAGTTTGATCTGTACCAACACCAATAACCCCAATAGATAATGCCAGTGCGCATAATGTAGTAATTAAAAATTTTTTCATGTTACAACACTCCTTCAGTTATTAAAATGCGTTTCGGAAGTTGCGCATATATTAAGCTTCCCGTTTTTTCAAATTCTTCTAAAGATTTCCTTGCCATCATTGTATCATTTTCAATTCTAGAAAGATAGTACATTTGAAAAGCTGATAGACCTTTTTCTTTTAATCTTTCGAAAATTCTATAACCATTTTGCTTATCACCATATAAACACTCATAATAAGCAAGATCACCATCACTAATACACTCAAAATCTATATTAGTTAAATTAAACCCGAACTCAATATACAAAAAAGCAAGAGTCGTTTTGAAAGAATTATATTTTTGTGTCCCTTTCGGTGAACTTATTCCTTCTAAACATTGGACAGCTTTCAAAATATATTTTTCTGCCATTAACGGGTTCTCAAAGATGTAACTCTCACCCAAACAACAGTATGCTGTTGCTTTTACAACCGTAAAATTCAATTCAGAATTTATAATCTCGTGGCACGTAGCTCTACAGTTATCTACCTCGTTAGCATGCAACTGGGTGTACGCAATTCGTTCCAAATACTGCATGCGTAAACAATCTTTAACATAGCCATTATCCATCTTAGCGATATACGCTTCAGCGGCTTCCGCATACGATGACATAGCACTATACCTTTGTTTGTCATACTCGGCTGCCATTAGAAGTGTATTTAATAATGCCTGACACTCAGAATCTGACGAAACACGTGTCTCATAAATTATATCTAATAGTTCCTGTCCCCGTTTCTTATCCATATTCCTATGATTGTATAATTTATAGACACTTAGATATTTACGTACGTCATTTTGTACCTTGTTTAGGTCCTCGTCTTTAGTTTTCTCACTATACCTCTTAATTAGGGATTCTATTACTTTATATTCCCCAGCTACTTGGCTATAACTTAAAGCCTTTCTTACATTCATACTAGTGGAACATTTTTCTATGAAACTTCGTATCATCTTTATTTGCTTTAAAGGGTCTTTATATACATGGTGCACTAATTTTTCATACACGTCGAATTTCATTTCTCCAGTTTTTAAATCTAAACCATTTGAAATTGTTGTTCTGCTTACATTAATTTCTTTTGCTATTTTTCGTACGCTCATATTCATCGACTGGATTGTGTTATTCAACTCTTTCATCAAATCTCGCATGTTCCTCCTCCTCAGGACTAGAACACAAGACTCCTCCCTTTTTCTCAATAGGAAAACAATCACGATAATTATGTATGCCTGAGAAGTATGTTATACTTAATGCTGACTCATGGAAAGTTTTCCCTACTCACACTAGGGTAAAACGTTACAGTAGTGCGGCCTCACCACTGTAACGCCGTGGGTCTTTTTTGTTCTTTTATTTTATTATCATCATCTTATCATAAAATTTAGAACATTCGTTTCGCTCTTTCTCAAATCATATTGAGAAAGTTTTTTCAAAATATCCCAATATCCCCACAAGAATATTCTACCACCAACAGAACAATTGTTCTAGGTGTTGATCCTTCATCATCCACAAAACTTCTCGAAATATTAATTTACGCCAAATTTCTTGGCATTTATAGTTTAAAAATAATGCCTTATTTATAATAATAGGCATGAACACTTTTGGAGAAAATTTAAAAAAATTCAGGTCAAATCGTTCTTTAACACAAGCGGAATTTGGAGAGATGGTCCAATTAAGTCGTAGCCAGGTTAGTAACTTAGAGACCAACTTTAATGAACCCGACTTAAAATCTTTAGACCGTATCGCCAGTTTCTTTAACACATCAATCGATGCACTTTTAGGAAGAAATATTCCAGAATCTGAAGAACAATTAAAAATTATCCTCGAAGAGATCCAAACGGTTTTCGCAGGCCTGGATGAATCTCAACGAGAACAATTCTGTAAACAACTTCTTTTCTACACGCAATTTCTAAATGAGAAAAAAGAGTTGTTATGAGTCGATTGTAGTAGAAACCATTTTCATATTCAACAGTAATGTTTTCTATTACAACACAAAAAATAGAGAGGTCATATAGGCCTCTCTATTTTTTATAGGTAATAGTTTGTTATATGAGTTAATTGGTAAAGCAAACATTAAAGAAACTACTGCACCAACTAAAGTAATTGCGCCGAACCAATCAATTTTTTGTTTTCTATGAACTCGTGATTCTTTATAAAAGAATGTAATAAAAATAAGTGCTAAAATGCCAAGAGGTAAGTTAATGTAAAATACCCAGTGCCAACTAATATAATCTGTAATATATGCGCCAAGTAATGGCCCGAAAATACTTGATAATCCAAATACTGCTCCGAATAAACCACCCATTTTCCCGCGCTTTTCAGGAGGGAAAATATCAAAAACAATAGTAAATGCAATCGGTACTAATGCCCCGCCGCCAATACCTTGAATGGCACGATAAATGCCTAACTGTGTAATGTTTTCAGCAGTACCACAAAGTGCCGAACCAATCATAAAGACGATTAAACCAAAAATAAAGAATCTCTTTCTTCCATACATATCTGATAGTTTACCGAAAATCGGCATACCTGCCATTTCTGCGACCATATAGGCAGAAACGACCCATACAAAGTTTTCAAGACCTCCTAAGTCACCAACGATCGTTCCCATCGCTGTTACGACAATGGTATTATCCATTGATGCCATTAAAATACCTAGCAATAAGCCCGCCACAATAAAGCCGAGCTTATTATTCTTCTCAACCATAACCTTGCTCTCCCTCATACTACTTATATTTGTTTATGTTCTTTTACAACTGTATTACCCTTTTGATTAAAACTAGTATGATATTCTACAACACTAATTTCACACCCAGGGCCAATTGTAACGTTGTTTCCTCTCACTACGTCAGCAATCGTATGTTCTAAATAAATATCATCTCCTTCAACAATTGAAGTTTGGAGGTTTCCAACATGACTAATAAAAGGAAGAAATCTCGCTTTTTTACGAATCGTAATTTTTTTACCACCAATTTCTCTTACCTTACTTCCTTCATAACGAAGTGAGATTTGAATATTTTCAGCATTAAGTAATCCATCACTTTCAAGACCACCATTTAATGATAAATCTTCTACTTCAATATTTTCCCTCACATTTAAAGCACCTTTTACATCGACAAAATCACCTGAAAGTTTCCCAGCAATATCTATCATACCTCTAACTTTTGTTTTTTCAATATGTGCATCACCATGCATTTTTGTATTACCATATACTTTTACATATTCTGCATCTACATTTCCTTGTACTTCACTATCTCCATACACAACATAATTTTTTACTTTCATATTACCCCGTACATCACTCGTGCCGTACGTTTTAAATTCATTACAGCTCATATCATTAGAAATCGTTCCTTCGCCGCGTATCTTCACTTTATTATAATCTCCGCCTGCTGAATTACCGGAACCATTTACTGTGAGACTATGTGGATGTTCCATAGTGCTTTCTCCCTCCCATTAAACCTGCTTAATTTCTTTTACATTTGCGCTTTTATCAACAGTTAGAACACCTGTATATTCAATGAGTTCAATCTCACAGTTCGGTCCTACTGTAATATTGTTTCCTCTTACCGTTCTTATGTGAGCATAATCAATATCAATATTGTCACCTTCTAATAGTTCAGCTTCTAACCGCAAGCCAAATACTGTTTTAAATAGCCTACTTAATGTACCTGATCTATGTCTTACTTTAATCGTTTGACCACCAATTTCTTTCGCGCGACATGTACCGTGAATATTAATATTTATTTCATCAGCGCTTAATAATCCGCCAATTGTAAATTGTCCTTCTGAAGAAAAAGTATCCACTTCACAATTACCGTCAATTGTTGCTTGACCATTAACTTTAAATTCTTCACCTGTGACATTTCCACCTATCGTACCTTTTCCTGCAATTTTCAAACTGTTTGCCTTTACATTTTGCGTAATTGTAGCTTTTCCATCAATTCGCATCGTTTCAGCATGAACCGTGCCATCAACTTTACCAGATCCGCTAATTCGTGCACTGTTACTTTTCAAATCGCCAGTAACTGCTCCGTAACCGTTACATTCAAATTGCTCACATTCAACATCTCCATTCACAGTTCCTTTTCCGTTTAATTGCACTTTATGAAACTCGCCGCCATTCGATGAACCGTAACCATTTATAATCAAATTATCTGTACGCATACTTTCTCCTCCACTACAACAATTTAGTTTTTAATGCTTCGGTATATTTCATAATCGCTTCGCGTAAAACGATTTTGGTGCCTTTTTCAAAAATTAAGTCGTCCACGTTTGAAACTAAGAAACATGTAGAAATCCCTAACTTTCGGACAATGATTAAGTCACACGTTTTATGTTTCATTGCTTCATAATTTTCACTTAAAACTTGCAAGACCATTTTTCCTTCTTCTAAACTAATCTCTCCCGATTGTAGTAATTCTTCTAACATGTACACATAAAGAATATCTACAAATTGAAACTCTGCTGTTTTATTCGTTTGTTCTATGAAAAATTGTAAAACTGGTTCTGATGCAATCCCCTTACGTAAAATGTCTTCCTTCGTTAAAAGAATTTCTCTCACACTCGGTGAGAACATATTCGCTAGTTCATCAAGTGATAGATCCTCTTTCATCGTTTGGATTTTATCAATTCGCTCTAAAATCTTTTCTTTCGGAAAAAATGTCTCCTGACCCGTGAATGTAGACTTTCGTACAAACCAATCTTCCGGTATTAAATTTTTTCTTTTCCACCTATATAACTGTCCGTATGAAATACCAGTAAGTTCTAATAAATCTTTTTTTGAAATTAAATCTGTACTCAACTGTATAACACTCCCTCCTGATAACAATGTAACATAACACTGTTACGTTGTAAATGGACTTTTATCACAAGTAGCGTAACAATGTGTAAAACAATCCTATTTTACATACAAAAAGGCTCTTACACATCTTATAAAAAATGCATAAGAGCCTTTATCTATCAAGGTTTAAACCATATTCTATAAAAATCAATCCACCCTTGTGAATTAATCATTATATTTTGTACTTTTTCATGAGAAGTTACTTGTTGTTTGTTGCGATATAAAGGAATAACATGAATTTGACGTAACAATGTGTCCTCAATATCGCGTAACAGTGTAACTCTATTCTCTACTTGTTCTTGTTTGAAATAAGGAGATAACATTGCATGAAAGTCCATGCTGCTTTGCCCATGAATAAAACTATTTTTTGTAAGAAACATGTATAGTAGACTATCTTCTATTCGTTCGCTAATCGTTGCACTATCGTGCATCATATCAGCTTTTTGTATCGTATTTATTTCCAATAACTCTTCTATTTCAAGAAAATTATTTTCTACACGAATCCCGTACTTCGCACACTCTTTTTGTATCCATTGCGCATCTTCAACGTGATCTCGTCCTTTAAATGTGTATAGTTGTAGCACTTCACTATGATACGTACTCCTTTTAATTAAACTTTGAATATCTTCGTCAATATCTACTATACTTTCATTTGCTAATATTAGTTTCTTTGCCACTTCTCCACGTTCTCCGCCGAGTTCTTGAACGATTTTATCACCATGAATAATTTTGTATAGCGCTTTTCGAAACAGCTCATCTTGCATTGGCCCTTTTTTTACAAGATTACACGTTACATATGTCACATTCGATTCAAGCCGTGAAAGTTCTTTATTAAGATTTTCTTTATCTTTATACTGTGCCTTTATTAATACGTCATATGTATTTACATTTTTCTCTACATTCAATAGTTCAATTCGGTCAAGAAAAGGTCTTTCACGATAATATAAATCATGTACTTCTAATGCAAATAAATGTGTATTCTTCTCTCGTAATATAAAAGGCCCTGTACCTATGAAGTTTCCTGCTTCATCTTCAATTACGATAGAACACTGTTCTGCGCTTAGCATATGTAAAAACATCCTATTTACCGTATGTAATTGAATTTCAACAACAAATTCATCCACTGCACGGAAACTTTCAACATGTTGTAACATCCATGCGTGTGGGTTGTTTTCAGCTTTCATAAATCGATTCAATGAATGTATAACATGATGTACAGTAAGTCGTTTTCCATTATGAAGACGAACGCCTTTTCGTAAATAAAAAGTCCATACCTTTTCAGCATCATTATATTCCCATTGAAAAGCAAGTCTTGGTTCTATAGAATTTGTTTCCTCATTTACATATACGAGTGTATCAAAAATATGTTTAACCATATGACATTCCGATCGCATCGTAGCGTAAACCGGATCTAATGCAATATCTAAATTCATTTGAACCTGCAAACGAAGGACATCTCTTCTCCCTTCGGATGTCCTTTCTATTTGATGACCAAATATGGAATCTATCCAAACTTCATACTCTTTCTTTACTGACGGAAATTGCGAGCTGTAGCGCTCCACAAATGAGATTCCACTTTTCACATCTCCTTTTTTCGTTAATTCTTTTCCTCTTTCTAAAATTAGTGGAATTGGTTGCTTTTGAAATATTAATTTAGAACGATTCCCTCTCCCGCGCCCTGGAAACCAAGCAATCCAATTTAATTCATCTAACTTTTTGATAATTAATTTACTATTCCGTTCTGTACAAAATAATGTTTCTGCAATCATTTGTACTGTTACTTCAAATTGTTCGCCTTCTTGTCTCTCTTTACCATAGGCACACCATAATTCAATATATTGATCTAAAATAAACATCATAATCCCCCTAAAAGGTGAAAAATAACCCCTTTTGTTTCTACCCTTTTTCCATTTCTCCTTTCATCTTATCATTTCAATATAGAAAGGAGGAAACAATATTGAATCATCTCTTATTACGTTACAATAAACCAATCATTATTAGACTGGGCGGTGAATTATTAACTCGAACAACAGAATCCATGTTAGCACTCATTATGATTATTTATGTTAATAAAATGTTAAACGGTAATATAATGATTACTATGCTTATTTTCGGGCTACAACCACTTTCAGACATCGTATTTACACTAATTGCTGGTGGAATTACTGATAAATATGGACGAAAGAAAATCATGTTACTAGGATTGTTACTACAAGGTGTTGCAATCGGTAGTTTCGTTTTCGCTCAATCCGTTTTTATATTTGCATTGTTATACGTCATAAATGGTATTGGCCGTTCCTTATATATTCCCGCCCAACGAGCACAAATTGCTGATTTAACAAAACAAGGGCAGCAAGCGGAAATTTTTGCCCTCCTGCAAACGATGGGAGCAATTGGTACCGTAATTGGCCCTTTAATTGGTGCAGTCTTTTATAACACTCATCCTGAATATTTATTTATGATGCAAAGTATTACACTTATGGTTTATGCAGTAGTTGTTTGGACTCAGCTCCCAGAAACCGCTCCGGCAATTACAATGCCCGAGCAAAAACTTGAAGTATCATCTCCAAAACAGTTTGTACGCAATCATTCCGCCGTAATTGGACTTATGGTTTCTACACTGCCTATTAGCTTTTTTTATGCACAAACTGAGACAAATTATCGTATTTTCGCAGAAGATGTATTTCCGAATTTCATTTTCATACTCGCTTTTATTTCAACATGCCGGGCTATTATGGAAATCATTCTACAAATTTTCCTCGTAAAGTGGTCTGAAAGATTTTCCATGGCCAAAATCATCATTATTTCTTATGCCTGTTATATAGTAGCTGCAATTGGCTACGGCCTTTCAGCAACAATCGTGTCACTATTTTTCACATTACTCTTTTTAGTCATTGGCGAAAGTATTGCTTTAAACCATTTACTTCGATTTGTTTCAGAAATCGCTCCTTCAGATAAACGTGGATTGTATTTTTCAATTTACGGCTTACACTGGGATGTATCTCGAACGTGCGGTCCTGTTATCGGTGCGGTTTTATTAAGTAAACTAAACGGTAGTATGCTATTTTATAGTTGTGCTTGTTTCTTAATGATTGGCGGCATTATCCAAGCTCTTTTTGTTCAAAATTTAGAGCGTAAGAAAAGAAGAAAAGATATTCAAAAAGATGTTTTAGAGCATCCCCATCATATTTTATAAAAGGAAGTTTCTTATTTACACCAAAAAAAGGATGTCACATAGTCATCGATTTCGACTTTTGTGACATCCTTTTTTATTATCCTACCCTGCCATTTTATTAATACTATCCTCAGGTGAAAATACCGAAATATGATTTACCTTACCAGTCGATTTTGGAATAATGAATTTTAACTCAAACTGATTGTTTACTTTATATACATATATTTTATCTTCACCATTTCCTTTAACTGAGTTTGGTTTTCCTAATGCCTTTTCAATTTCTTGTAATGTAATTGATTTTAGTTCTGCATGATAGGAGCGTACATCAAAAACTTGTGATCCTTTATTAAAACCGAAGGAAACATTTTTATTTGTAAAGGTAGCGTACATTCCGTTTCCTGCTTGTTCTGTTTTATCTGCTTTCCCCCACGCTTTTTCTATTTCTTCAATATCTCCTGTATGCGCTGCGAACGGAACATTAGGTACTTTTCCTTCTTTCGCTAGTTCAAATAATTCTTTAACGTGGTTAATTGATTTTTGATTGATTACTGTATCTTTCGTGCTTGGATCTATCTTTGGTTTTGTTGACCCTTCCTTATTTGATTTTTCATCAGGCTCTTTCTTTTCTTCAGAAGTATTATTCTGTTCATTTTTACTATTTTCCGTTGTTGGATCTGTTTCCTTTTTTTCGTCCGTTCCTTTACATGCTACTAATGCAAAAATACATGTAAAAGCGAGAAATAACATACCTATCTTTACATACACTCTCATACATTTCAGCCCCCTATCATAATCTGATTCATTTCGATAACCAATCCATTACACCTCTTTTCAAATTGTGTTTGTTCCAAAAAGTAAATACTTCACTCTCGCCCAATGCTTGTGCAACATATTCTACAAAAGCTGTTCCTAAAAAATAACCGAGTCGGTTGTATCCAAAATATTGTCCGCCAGATAACCGAAACCACTCTTTCTCTTTTTCAAACGTCCATCCTTCTATATAATCTTTCAAAAAACGTTTCTTTATTTGTTCTTCATTTTCTATACAATATTGTAACCAACGTTCACCATCATCGTCATATGAGTAATACACGGATTCATTTAAACCTTTCACAATTTGCTTTGATACGTATGTTGCAACACCTTCACGATACAAATTAACTGCCGCATCGGTCCACTCAGCTTTCTCCCAATCCATTCCATTATTTTGTAACATAACATTATGATATATATGTCCTATTTCGTGAGCGACAATAACACGAAGATGATTCAAATCTGGAGATAATTTTTCTACCGCAAAAAATATATCTCCAATGATCTCCCTCTCTACGAATGCATTAGATCCAAATCCTCCAACAAATAAATGAAATTTCATTTTTACATCAAAGTTAAATTTATTATGATATGCATTTGTTACCTCTTGGATAATGATTGGCAATGTTTTAGTAATGATACGGATGTCTTCTATTTTTGCGGGATATTGTTTTATGGCATTAGAAAGACATTCATTCGTATTAGGACAATGATACTTAAAGTATTCTTCAAATATCTCTGGATGCGAAGTGAAGTATTGATTGAGGACTGCTAATTCTACGTCGGTGCTTTCCCATAATTTTAAAAAACTTGGAATTGTATTATTAATCATTTCCCCCATCTCCTTATATATCCCTTCTCGCCAATTACACTACAATCCTGCCTTAAATATAGAAAAAGCAACAAAGAAAGAAGAGCTATCTTTGTTGCTTTTTCTGTTTAGTCAAACCATCTATCACCATCAGAAATCCATTTACCATTATGTAAATCATAACATTCATTATCATCATGAAAACTAACGTAAGAAGGTAATGTAACATTCATACCACCAGCTTTATTCCAGCAAGTCGCAAACCATTCTACTATAACTTTCGTTTCAAGTTCAGATAACTTCGCATCATTTTTTTCGTAAAAATCCCAAAATTCATCAGATTCTTCACTACTGAACGTAAAATATGTAATATCATCCATTACATCATAGCTACCAGAAAAAATTCCTTCTTCAGTTCCTTCATAAAAGACTTCATTCGCTTCTCCATCCATTGAAAACATAACGATTGACAGTTCAAATGACTGAACAAAAACAGTAAAATCTAATAAATCTATTTCTTTATAATAATTAAGGTGTGTTGTTGCTTTTAATCTTTCAATTAAATCAGATGATTTTGCTTCTAGTCCTTTTATTAAAGAATTTCTATAATTCTCAATAGTAAACAAATACTTCACTTCCTACTCATATAATATAGTCATCAAGATATATAAATTATAGCAAGAACTTTGTGTAGTATGCTTAAAAAATTGAAAAAAGCTGTCCAAAAAGGACAGCTTTACATATGTATTTTTACACTTCGATTGACTTACCATCTTCAACAATATGATAAAGTAAGTGAGCTAAATGATGAATTGGACCATACTCTTCCTCTTCTTCATCAGTTTCACCTTGGAATTCAAGATCATTTAAGTATAGTGCTAAAAATTGATAGTATAGTTTTAAATCAAATCCGTAGCACGCAGTTGGCTCTTCATGATCTCCTTCATATTGTAACATTAAGTATTGATCATTTCCTTCTGCATCTTCTGCATCAAAGAATACGAAGAATCCAACATTTGTATCTAAATCAAATAGATGACGAGTGCCTTTTTCTGTCGCTTTATTGAAGTCCTCTTCACTTAATTTATGTACTGTTGTCGCTTTAGCATTATCTTCTTGATGGAAATTTACTGTAAATGTTTTCAATGCTGACACCTCCTGATTGTATAATACAATACTAGCATAACATATAAAAAGGACTGCTTACAAATGTAAACAGTCCTTACATTTATTTTCGCATTGCTCGCAATAAGAAACTTACGATGAAGATTAAAATAATCGCACCAATTAAAGCTGGAATAATTGCATATCCGCCGATTACTGGGCCGAAACTACCAAGTAATTTCCCACCAATCCAAGAACCAATAATACCAGCAATAATATTACCAATTACACCACCTGGTACATCCCTACCAGTAATTAAGCTAGCAAGCCACCCTAATATACCACCAACGATTAAAGACCAAATCATATGATAACCTCCTTTATATTTCACCAATCAAAATATAATTAGAAACAATTGCTTACCATTAGTTATGTTACATTTTTCATAAGTTATTCATGGAGCATAACTGTATTTTTTTGTAAAAACAATACATGTTAATTAACTTTTTAGACTAACGATTTATGCAGCTTGAGATATTACACTTATCATGGACAATCGGGCTTCAATATTGTCCGCATAAACTCTTCTTTAAATGCAGGATAATTAAAACCAACCGCAATTCTTTGTATCGGCCGATCATCAAACCTCGTCGGCTCAGCTATTTTTCTAAAGTCAGCCACACTTTGTCCTCTTGTTACGTCATTTGTCGTACTAATCCAAACTGCAGATTTTTTATATTCAAAAATATCATCATTTATAAATGAAATGAACGGAAGCAAATCGTGAATCGGACTTCCAGCAATACCCGGGTATTCTTTTTTATAAAAGTTCTCATAATAAAAATCAATCATTGGTTTAATAAGCTTTGCCTGCCCTGTTCCTTCTTTATTAATAATATCCACCATTTCAGGCGTAATTAGGGCCTGTTGCGTTACATTTAATGGATAAATAGTCGCATTCTTTGCGTACTTCATTACAATATTTGCAGCAATTGGATCTCCATAAAAATTTGCCTCCGATACAGGAGTAACGTTACCAGGAAATAAAAACGCACCGCCCATAATATAATACGAACATATTTTATCCATTACATTTGGATATAATAAAAATAATGTTGCCAATGTTGTTAATCGTCCTGTCGCTACGATAATAATATCTTCTGGACAAGGCTCAATTAATTTAATTAATTCACAAAAATTTTCCCGTTTACAAATCCTCATTTCAGGTGGAATAATGGGACCTAGGCCGTGCTCTCCATGAATTTCAGGAAAAAACAAAGGTTCTTCAGCTGTCATCGGTCTTGCTGCACCCTCAATGATTTTTACTTCTGTAGCATAGTATCTTTCTAAAAAATACACATTTTCTGTTACGATTTCTCGCGATACATTCCCATATTCAGCAACAATACCTAAAATATCTAATTTACATGTTTTATTTGCATAAATTAACGCCACAGCATCATCAATACCAAAGTCTCCAAAAAAGATGATTTTCTTATTAACTATACTCACCCCTCTTCAGCATTATCTACTATTATTAGTATGTAAAAAAGACAAGGCTGTGAAACGGTGTAAACTAAAAAAGCCGCCTATTTATTGGCGACTTCAATCTTTTTATAAGATAAATATGCTAGCACATTTTTACTTGAATCATACTTTGGATTATTTCCTTTTCTTGGTTCTCTCGTATGTGTTTTTTCAAATCCAGGAATATCCGGCATTTTCTCCATAAATTCAAGCATTTCTTCTTCAGTTCCTTCAATACGTACGCGAATCATTATTACATTTCCTCAATTCTCATTTTCTCTGTTACTAAGTATAACGTACTTTGGAAAGACTGCAAGAAATTTATCTTTTTAATGTTAAACTTTTTTTACATACAAACAATGCCATTTCAGTATAAAACGATATAATTTTATTATTTTCATATTGAATGTTAAAGAATTCTTGCATTTCAACTGATGTTTTCATCATACATTCTGTTAACTTCACCCGCTTCTGCAAAGGTACATTCATCATATCGCACCACCAGTCAAAATCAAATTCCTTGTCAAAAGTAAGACATGACTGCATTTGCAAACCATTTTTCTCTAATAAGGTAATCCATTCTGTTTTTTTCAAAGCCCATTCATGACTCGGATCCCGCTTTTTTTCTATAAAATTATAAAATGTATCGTATTCATTATTTTCCGGTGAAACATTATCTATTAAAATAAACAATCCATTATCTTCTAACGTACGATTTACTTCATAAATAAACTGAGCTGGATTCGTAAAGTGATGTGCTGCAATTCGGCACGTAATTGTATCAAAAGAACTATCAGAAAACGGTAAACTCTCAGCGTTTCCAGCAACAAAAGACACATTTTCATGGCCGTTACTTATAATAAATTTTTTTGCATTCTCTAACATTTTTTCTGTTAAGTCTAAAGCAACTACTTCGTTAAACAATGGCGCTAATACATTTGCAACATGTCCTCCGCCAGTAGCAATATCAAGAAGACGATTATTATGACGAGACTCAACTTGTTGAACTACATATTGTAAATCCGGTCCTTTAGCATGAATTTTACTTTTTACATACTTCTCCGCATTATTACCAAACTGTTGTTTCACAAGCTCTTCTTTACTCATTTTATCATCTTCTTTCTATTGTTATTTACATATAAAATTCATATAATAATTAAAGTTCTCTTTATGTATTTTCAAATCCTCTTTTCAGCTCACTTCTTATCATGCTGTCCTATCATCAACATAAAATCGATTTTCCGTTTACATATAAAACAAAAAAGGCTACGGGAACTTGTCCCCTAACCTGACCAAATATCAATTACATTTTTACTTTTTCATATACATCTATATAATATAAATCCTCTTTCAACTTCATAATAACGTCTACTTCGTTATAAGTAGCCTCACGAGCATGTAAACCAAATTGATCCATACCAATCCATATCCATCCAGGTGTATGATAGAGAACATCTATGTTAAAATACTCTAATTTAGTAAGCTCCGATTTAATAAATTTATCTTTATTAGCAATTTGTTTATCTATTAAACCATATTCTTTTCCATTTTCCAATAGCGATATAATTTTTCCTACAATCGGGTGTTCACGAACAATAAAGTGATATTCCTTTTCCTCCACATTCGCCACAATTAAACGAGAATCAGATAAATCAGCCTCTAAATTCGACATCTTTATTTATTCACCTCCTTTATGAGTTTCATAAACATAATAACAAATGAATATTCAAATAATATTAATATAATGTAAAAAATAAAAAAGCTGACTTCCCTTTAGAAATCAACCTTTATAGTTTAATCATCTGTATACTTTTACAAACTATTATAATGTTTCTTTTTCCTCATCCTTTCCAGAAACTAAATTCCCAATAGCATCTGCTGTTACTTCCACCACAAATTCACAAATTCCTGCTACAACTTCTCCAATCACTTCATCCATCATTTTTACCCCCTTATTTTATGTAACTTATTTGTAGTATAGAAGAGATTGGTTATTTTTAACTATCGGAAAACGTGACAACAACATTACAGTTTTGTAAGCTTTTTAATTTGTTTCGCTTCTATACTTTGAAACTTCAAGTATGATTCACAAGCATATAGGTCATCATAATATTAAGTGAATACTAATTTTGCTAGAGGAGGCGTGTAAAATTTACTACGTAAAATTAATTAAAGGTCAATCCTTCTATGCTTTTAATCATCGTTTCTTAATGTCTGAAGAAGAAGAGGTTTCCGAGAAAGTTTATAATTACTTACGTCGTAATGAATTTTTCGAAGTACGCAAAGAAGAATATTCGGCCTAAGTACAAAAGCACCAAGAAAAATATCATTTACTTGTGATAATTTCTTGATGCTTTTATTTTATTTCTCCTTACCTTCAATGAATTTTTAATCATAAGTTTTGTACATTTGGACTTACTTGTTTCATCTATTAACACATCAAATTTTTGACAAATCAAAAAGATTGAATTCCATTCATGAAACACGTAATATAGACTCTGACTCTAAAAAATTTCGTTAAAAATAATACATAAAATAAGGAGGTTTTATATACGAGTTTTTCATTTTAAAAGACGGAGAGGTTTTATATTATGTGGCGTAATAAAAATGTTTGGATTGTTTTAATCGGGGAGTTTATTGCTGGTCTAGGGTTATGGCTTGGTATTCTTGGTAACCTTGAGTTTATGCAAAAATATGTCCCTTCTGATTTCATGAAATCAGTTATATTATTTATCGGACTATTAGCTGGTGTTCTAGTTGGTCCTATGGCAGGTCGCATAATTGATCAATATGAAAAGAAAAAAGTTCTTCTTTACGCCGGATTTGGTCGTGTTATAAGTGTTATTTTTATGTTTTTCGCTATCCAATTTGAAAGTATTGCCTTTATGATTGCATTTATGGTTGCTCTTCAAATTTCAGCAGCATTTTATTTCCCTGCATTACAATCTGTAATCCCGCTCATCGTACGTGAGCATGAATTATTACAAATGAACGGTGTACATATGAATGTAGGTACAATCGCTCGTATTGCAGGTACTTCACTAGGTGGAATTCTTTTAGTTGTAATGAGTTTACAGTATATGTATGCCTTCTCAATGGCAGCGTACGCTTTATTATTCCTCTCAACTTTCTTCCTACAATTCGAAGATAAGAAATCAACAACACCAAGTAAACAAGCGGCAAAAGATAATAGCTTTATGGAAGTATTTCGTATTTTAAAAGGAATTCCGATTGCTTTTACAGCACTTATATTAAGTATTATCCCGCTACTATTTATAGCTGGATTTAATTTAATGGTAATTAATATTAGCGAAATGCAACATGATCCAACGATTAAAGGATTTATATATACAATTGAAGGTATCGCATTTATGTTAGGTGCCTTCGTTATTAAACGTTTATCGGACCATTTCAAACCTGAAAAGTTACTATATTTCTTCGCAGTTTGTACCGCTTTTGCACATCTATCATTGTTCTTTAGCGATATAAAATGGATGTCTCTTACATCATTTGGTTTATTTGGTTTTAGTGTCGGTTGCTTCTTCCCTATTATGTCGACAATTTTCCAAACAAAAGTGGAAAAAAGCTATCACGGCCGTCTATTCTCATTCCGTAATATGTTTGAGAGAGTGATGTTCCAAATTGTCTTACTTGGCACAGGCTTCTTCTTAGATACGATTGGATTGCAATATATGGTTCTTATTTTCGGTGTTATTTCATTATTCATTACCTTCATATCGCTATCTAAACAGAAACAGTATGAAAAACAACCTTCGCAATCTGCGAATTTATAACATAATTAAAGAAGCATGGATTTAGTAGTATTAAACTAATCCATGCTTCTTTGTTGTATATAATCTTATTTATTACGTTTATTGAAATTATTAAAAGGAGTAAACACTCTTACCTTCGAATACATTATATAAACTATTATCTAAAACAAGGCGGTGTAGGAATGTCTGATGGTATGCAATTATTTATTATCTTTATTTTTGTAATAGTTATGTTTAGCATCCTAAACTTTTTAGCCATTTCCCTTTCTCAGCATAACTTTAAAAGAAGAATTGTCGCAGGTTTTATATCTTCACTACTGACTCCCCTTGTCTTTTTGACTACTACAGCATTCGCTTCTATATTTGATAAAGCTGGATTTGGCGCAGGTACATTAGCCTTTATTGTTGCAATTGTATATATTTCAAATGGAATTGTGATCCTACTTTCTTCTTTATTTTTCCTCAAAAGAGACATAACATAAGCTACAGTACTCAGCATGAATCTGACTATACACTTGATTCATGCTTTTTCAATTCCCCTAAATTTTTATATGAAATTAAATAATTCTTTATAAAAATTTAAACTTTATTTATTACAATATTCCTATCGCATTCGCACGTTTATCGAAAATGAAAAGAAAGGAGTACAAAATGAAAAAGGTTCTATTACTTATTCCACTATTCATTATACTACTCAGTGGATGTAGCAATAATGACATATACGGTACTTGGGAAGTCATTGATAACAAAAACGGTCTTTGTCCTGTATCTTATAAATTTGAAACAGTTGTAAAAGAAGAAAAGAAAGAAAAAATCATTCAATATTTAGTAGAGATGCAAACAACGAAGAAAAAAGACGATTTATACAAAGGCTCATTTGTTAAGGATGCTAATGTATATCACATTGATTATGGTAACTCATTTACATCAGATCAAACTTTAAAAGTTGTCGATGGCAAATTAAACGTATACTTTTATGCAGTGGAAAAATTATGTACATATAAAAAGAAATGATTACACTTCATATCAAACGCAGAAAATGTTTTCTGCGTTATTTTGTATTCCATCTCTTTATCCTCCCTCTAAATTTGTCAATCATTTTAATTTTCACAAAAAAGTGATAAAATGTAACCATGTGTTTTCAGAATAATTAAAAACGCAGAAAGAAAACACTGTTTTTTAGGAGGGGTTTTGATGACTTACACGTTAGCAACTAGAATGAAAGCATTCCAATCTTCTATATTTAGTGAATTAGGGGCCTATAAAAAAGAAAAAATTGCAGCAGGTCACAAAATGATTGATTTAAGTATCGGGAATCCTGATATGCCACCTGCTGATTTCGTAAGAGAAGAAATGGTACATACAGCAAATCAAAAAGAAAGCTATGGATACACATTAAGTGGTATTCAAGAATTTCACGAAGCTGTAACTGAATATTACAACAACACTCATAATGTTATATTAAATGCCGATAAAGAAGTTTTATTATTAATGGGGTCACAGGACGGACTCGTTCATTTACCTATGGTTTATGCGAATCCGGGAGATATTATATTAGTTCCTGATCCAGGATATACAGCTTATGAAACAGGAATTCAAATGGCTGGTGCAACATCTTACTACATGCCTTTAAAGAAAGATAATGATTTCTTACCTAACTTAGAGCTAATTCCTGAAGAAATTGCGGATCAAGCGAAGATGATGATTTTAAACTTCCCAGGGAATCCCGTCCCAGCAATGGCTCATGCAGATTTCTTTAAAGAGGTAATTGCATTCGCGAAAAAGCATAACATTATTGTTGTCCATGATTTTGCTTATGCTGAATTTTATTTTGATGGTAATAAACCAATTAGCTTCCTCTCTGTACCTGGTGCTAAAGAAGTTGGCGTAGAAATCAACTCTTTGTCAAAAAGTTATAGTTTAGCAGGTAGTCGTATTGGTTATATGATTGGTAATGAAGAAATTGTCGGGGCACTTACACAATTTAAATCTAATACAGATTACGGAGTATTTTTACCTATTCAAAAAGCAGCATCCGCTGCACTAAGAAATGGCGCTGCTTTTTGTGAGAAAAACCGGGCTATTTATCAAGAACGTAGAGATACTTTAGTTGATGGGTTCCGAACATTTGGCTGGAATGTCGATAAACCAGCTGGTAGTATGTTCGTCTGGGCTGAAATCCCGAAAGACTGGACTTCTATAGACTTCGCTTATGCATTAATGGATCGTGCGAATGTCGTTGTTACGCCAGGTCATGCATTTGGACCTCACGGAGAAGGCTTTGTACGTATTGCACTCGTTCAAGATAAAGAAGTGTTACAACAAGTTGTTGAAAACATTAGAAATAGCGGTATTTTTTCTCTTGAAAAAGTAGATGAATTAGTTAAAAATTAATTCCCACTCCCCTGCTTAACTTTAGCAGGGGTATTATTCATTGGAGGTACTTTCATATGCATATTAAAGACACGCTTCCCCATCGTTATCCATTTTTAATGATTGATAAAGTAACAAATGTAAAACAAGGTGAATCCGTTACAGGATATAAACTCATTACAAATAACGAATGGTTTATAAATGATAGTCAAAAACATATGCCTCATATGTTAATTGTAGAAGCACTTGCTCAGCTTAGCGCATTTGTACATATAAGTGACTCTGACCGACTAGGCTTCCTTTCCTCTTTAGATGGGGTTGAATTCCATGAAAAAGCATACCCCGGTGATAAACTTAATTTACATTATGAGTTAACTCGCAATCGCCGAGGTTTTGTTCTTGGTAAAGGTACTGCAACTGTTAATAATCAGCCGATTGTAACGATAGAAAAGCTATTAATATACCAAGCAGAATAGAGACGTTTTCATTCACTAGGGTATCTATCTCCTACAAATTCGTCTCATCAACATGAACAGAGTAAACAAATTACTTAGTTAGGGGCAGAAAAATGGAAAGTACGATCGGTATCGATGCTGGAGGAACATTAACAAAAATTGCTTATTTGAACGAAAAAATGCAATTAGCTTTTGAAAAAGTTTATTCAAATGAACAAAATAAAATAATAGATTGGCTTAAGAACCAAACTGGTATAAAACAAATATGTATTACTGGTGGTAAAGCGAAACAATTACAACAACTACTTTCAGCCTCATATAAAATAGTGGAACTAAATGAATTTGAAGCTACTCTTGTAGGTGTCCGTTACATATTAAAAAAAGAAAAATATAATATAAACAACTTTGTTTTAACAAATATCGGTACAGGTACTTCCATTCATTACGTTTATAATGACCAATATATTCGAGCTGGCGGAACTGGTGTTGGCGGTGGTACTATTATGGGGCTTTCAAAATTATTAACAAATATAGACCATTTTGAAGATGTGATTCCTTTAACAAAAGTAGGTTCTAGAAAAGAATTAGATATTACGGTTGGAGATATTTATGGTGGGATTCTCTCACCTATTGATAATATCTTAACTGCTAGCAATTTTGGTAAAGCCGCTACTATAGAATCAAATTATAATAGCTCAGATATACTTGCTACTGTACAAGGACTTGTCGGTGAAGTCGTTACTGCATTAAGCCTTCAATTCGCCGAAACAAAAAACATTGACCATATTATTTATATTGGTTCGACTCTATGTAATAACATACATCTTCAAAATATTATTAGTAGTTACACAAAATACCAAAATAAAACACCCATCTTTTTACGAGATGGTGGTAATAGCGGTGCGATTGGTGCTTTACTTTATGCTACGAATAAAAAAAGCTGACTTTTGTCAGCTTTTTTGCAACGGTACTTCAAATTCAATAATTGATTCCCCGTTCTCTCCAATTCGCTCTACACTAATTCTATCAATTACACATTGTAACTTTTGAGGGAAACTATGAATATCCTTGGCTACTTCAGCAGCTAACTCCGCACTTTCTTTTCTCCCGACTGTTACATGCGGTATGTACGGAATATCTTCTTTCAAAAATTGTCTCAAAGGTTCTGTATACAGCATATCATGTAGTTTGGCTATTTGTTCTTTCCCCCTCTCAACTTCTAAAAACAAATAGTTTCCTACACTAGTAATACGATTTGCAAATTCAATTTCAATTTTCCCTATCCCTCTTGATAAATTCAAAATATGAGATTTTAATTCGCCATTTGAAATATTACTCTTAAATGGAAATACAATTGTTATATGCGGTGGAATTAATTCAAATAAAGGATCATGTTTTTGTCTAATGTTCTCTATTTTATCGATGGACATATTATTAAGAAAAACTAAAATTGTATGCATTTTTATCCCCTCTACTTTCCCTTATTTTAATATGTATCATATTCTATAACAATCTTGCACTTCAACAAATTATTTTACTTACCTATAAAAATAAAAAACTTCTCAAATGAGAAGTTTTCATATAGTATGATTACTATTTTCCCGCCAAACTTTCCTAAACTTTATATAACAAGCAATTCTCCACGGAATGATATACGATACCGCAACTACGTAAAATAATAAACCAACCGTTTGTTGATCTAAATCCACAATAAATTGTCTTGATCCATACCTTAAAACCACAAGTGCAATAAAAGTAATTAAAAAGACAGCACTTTTTTTCGTATAAATATTCCCATCATCTCTTCGTTCATAATTTGTTAATACTATAAGCGGCATAGAGAAAAGTACCCCAATGAATACCGCTATAACTACTTGTAATATAGCTGGATGTACTGGACCAAAAAACCATACAACACCTGGTGTTAAAAATAATAACGGCCATAAAATACGTTTTCCTGATCCCTTTATTGGCTTATGCATGGAGCGATAACGACGCCAGAATATTAATAGTGCAATGCCTAAAAAGACTGTAATGAGTGAAGATGTGTCTCCCATTTGCTACCCTTCTCTCTATAGTAATCTAATAATATTTCAAATCGTTTTTTCGAATGATACTTTACGAATAAATATACTACTAGTTATGATATAAAGGACAGTTAATCCCATTGAAATAACAGTAAAATACGGTATATTTACTAAAGATCCATCACTCGTAAATAATAAACTGGTTACCCCTGCTTCTCCATAAAGTACACTATTTGTTGATAAGAAAAGGGTCCCACCAATCATAAGACCGATCCACTGAAATCGTTGTTTAAAAACTACTACCACTTGAAAGAAACATGCTGTTGTAACATAAAATAAAAATTGCAAAATAAATTGTTGCACCGATTGCTCCCCAAAACTAACATTTACTAAATTATATTTTATATCTTGTAAAAGCATTATTTGAAGAAACGAAAACATTGCGGATTGCAAGATGATATAACAAATTGCTCCGATGAAATATTGAATTCTCGTTACACCAAATGAAACAGCTAAACGAAATAGCTCATCTTGAATGATGAAAACACTCCCTACTATAAACAACATAATTGCTATTGACGGATTATTTATAATTTTGGGTAAATAACCAATGTTCACTCCATTTAAATGCGCAGCATTTAAAGCCCCTTTTATTAATAAGGCTACAATCCAAAATATTAAAATGGCTTTATAATGAAAATTAATATGTAACTTTAACTGTTTTATTAATATCGTCATTCCACTTCACCACCAGTTATGTGAATAAATAATTTTTGTAATGTAATTCTATCAATTGCTAAACCTTCTTTTTCAAGAGAGTAATAATCTTCATTAGAAAGTTCTTCCCATATAACAGCAATCCCCTTGTTTCCATAAATCTTCTTCACTAACGAAGCTAATTGCCTGTATTAACTTAGGTAAATAATGATCTTGCATTCGATGATAAGTAATTTTATATACTAACTCCACCTATTTTCCTCCCATCATTTCAACTGCTGTACTGGATACTTTACAAATAAAGCATTCCTAAACTCTTTATCATTCATAAGCATTGTAATTTCTTCGTTATTTTCGTTAAGAAACTTTACTACTTTCTTTTTATCCCATATATCATTTTCTTTTGGGAAATTATCAAACTTTTCATACAGGATTGATAGTATTTCTTCTCTTTTTATCGTGAAATTTTTATTTTCTACTTGAAACTCGTAGCTTTTCGCATTTGGTACTAAAATCGCTAAATAAATAACGTTAAAGAGAAAATTCTTCTCCATCGTATCCTTACCATTAAACCAATACGTCTCAACCATGTCTTCTGTCAAAGTTCCATTTCCTTTTGCACCATAGTACACCTTTATACTTTCATTCTCTAAACTAATACTTTGAAATGTATCACCACCGGATAAATGATTAACAATTGCAACTACATCTGAGTTATTCCCAACGTATGTCCCCGCATATTTCTTAAAATCACCAGGTTCAACATCGGATATTTCTTTTATTCTTTCTCCTCTAGAACAAGCAGTAATACATAAAAAAATTGTTAGCATAACAACTACATTACGATGCATATATTTCATTTAGCATCCCCCATTTTTATCGATATTTCGTTAATTACAATACATCTTCTCAAAACCCTTTAAAATATACGCATTTTAATCAAAATTAAAAATTTTCATTTTTTATGTTTACAATTATCCATTAATTGTATATACTTACTAACGTAAGAAAAATATTCTAAAAGGAGGTCGAAGGAAATGATGAAATTACAATTACATGCTTTAACTTTAGCGTTAACTGCACCTATGTTTTCTGGACAATTAAATATGAATTCGACCACCCTAATGGAGAATTGAAAATCGTACATTATTTCGATTAATTCATAAATTCGCCACAGGAGGTCGTATACTTTCCTGTGGCTTTTTCACGCCCTGCCATAGGAGAACTATATCTTCCTGTGGCTTTTTTGTGCGATTTTTTAGTCTCTTACATTATTTTTTAAAGAAAGGAGCAACATTCGATGACTATTAGCGTATTGTTTTTAAGTATTACGATTCAAAGAAATACAATTTCCAAACATGAAATGTTTCATAATGAGCAAATTGAAAAAGCTATGAATGATGTTAAGGAGCGCCAAGCACTTTATTGTGATCACATGTAATTCCTTTTCGAAAGGAGGAATTCATTTATGACTTTTCATATTTTCTTTTTTACGACTGTACTTCAGAAAAATACTTTATCTGAAGGTGAAATCATTCGTAAACAACAAATAAAACAACTGACTGATAAAATGACTGACATTAAAAGTTCATATTATATGCATATGTATTAAAAATATATTTTTAAGGAGAACTACCTTCATGAAATTTAAAGCATTCTTTTAACAATCACCATTCAAAAACGTAAACTTTCTCACAACGAAATTTTACGTGAGCAACACATTCAATCCATTATGGACGAAGTAAAAGAGCGTCAAGCTTCTTATTACAGCCGTCTTTTCTAATAAACTTATAAAGGGGTTTTATCTAATGAAATTTAAAGCATTCTTTTTAACTATCACTATTCAAAAACGTAAACTTTCACAGAAAGAGATTTTACGTGAGCAACACATTCAAACTATTATGGACGAAGTAAAAGAGCGTCAAGCTTCTTATTACAGCCGTCTTTTCTAAATCAATTATAAAGGGGTTTTATCTAATGAAATTTAAAGTATTCTTTTTAACGATTACCATTCAAAAAACTAAGTTCTCGGACAGTGAGATATTGCATGACCATCAAATTAATAAAGCTATGGAAGATGTAAAAGAACGTCAAAGTCACTACTGTAGCCATCTATAATTCCTTTCGAAAGGAGGAATGTATCATGAAGTTTCATCTTTTCTTCTTAACAATTACAATCCAGAAAGAAATCTTTTCTGAAGATGAATTAAAACAAGAGCAACAATACAAAAAGATTATGGACGAAATTCGAGATCGTAGAAGCAAATACTACAATCACCTATAATCCTTTAAAAATATAAAACTTGAAAGGAGTCGATTATGATGTTGATAGCACGTTGTAAGGAAATGATTTGGATAGTTCAGAGGGATTCCACATAGTTTTATTGGAGCTATATCATACAACTTTAACGTTATATTTGATATGTAATAAATATACAATAAAATTGCATTTGTACACTTTTTAACTTCGGTTAATAAACAAAAGATACACCACTTAAAAAGCGGTGTATCTTTCTAAACATATACTATTTTCGATTACTTCTCTTCGTCTTAAACAATCTCACTAAGTTCGATACAACTGTTTTCGTTACTGCATACACTGGCACCGCCAAGATCATTCCGATAATTCCCGCAAAGTTACCTACTCCTAAAATTAAAATAATAATTGTTAACGGATGGATATTTAATTTTGAACTCATAATACGCGGTGAAATGATGTTACTTTCAAACTGTTGTACAATTGTTACGATAATAATTACGTACAACGCTTGCATCGGAGATACGAACAGACCTACGATAACAGCTGGTGCTGCACCGATAAACGGACCTAAGTTAGGAATGATATTTGTAAATGCTGCTATAATTCCTAAAACAAAAGCGTACGGTAAATCGATAATTAAATAACCGATAAAAGTAAAAGCACCTACAAATATACAAACGAGAGCTTGACCTTGAATATATGCAGATAATGTTTCGTTCGTTTCCTTAATGATACGAAGTCCTTCTTCACGGTAAGATTCAGGTAATAGACTAACTGCTTTCCCTGGAAACGCATGTCCATCTTTAAACATATAAAATAAAATGAACGGTACTGTAAAGATAACTAATGCGACATTCGTTATAATACCAAATAAAGCCGTTGCACTCGACGTAATGGTGTTTGGTATATCCTTTAAGTATTCAATTGCATTTTTTTCAATTGTTTCAATGGAAACATAATTTTGTGTAGATAACCATTCAAACAATCTATGATGGGATAAATCTTGTATGTATAGTTTTCCCTCTTTTATATAGCCTGGCATATTTTTCACTAAATCCATTAGCTGTTGTGAGATCGTTGGAACAACTACCCCAACGCCAACCGCAGTTAATGTTATGATAAAAAGATATAACAGTAAAATCGCTAAATTTCTAGGTACTTTTTTATCCTCCAAAAAGACTAACACCGGATTAAATATGAAGTATAAAAATAACGCGATTAAGATTGGGAAAAACAGCGTTGATATGAAGATACCAATCGGTTGAAATAGAAACGATATTTTTGTGCAAATAAATATGATCGCTACAACCATTAGCACTTCTAATGTCCAAAAGTGCACTTTCGATTTCAAAAAAACGTCCTCCTTTAAACTAGCACTTCTCTTCATTGTACCAAAATAAGTAACAATTTCACATAATATTTTCCTTTACAATATTCCAAAATACCAATAAATACACTACAATGAGATTACATACAAATTTGCAGGTAAAGGTGATAAAAATGACACAATGCATCATTTGCAGAAAAGATACGAAAGAACTTAGTGAACAATATGTCATCCCAGAAATATTATGTGGATATTATTTCACAAACTCCATTTGTGATACTTGTCATGAACAAATGACAACAAATATTGATCGCCCCTTAATTCGGCATAAATTAAGTCAATTTAAGATTGAGCAAATGAAAAAACAGATTGACTCCCCTCTCTATACAAATGAGCATGGTGAGGAACTTGCGGCCGCTGAGACAGATGTTGTTGAAGTAAGTGACGAAATACTTTATTCCAATGCTTTAATTATGAAACTATGTAAAAAGCACGATATTTCACTACATAACGAAATCTGGAAAGAAGAACGTGTAACGAAAGTAGCTAGCTCTATTCAACGTGAATTACTTTTAGATAACCGTAAGTATAAAATGAGTGTATTAAAAATGGCTTATACTTTCGCTGTACAAGCAGTCGATGGCTATTTTGAAGATCCAGATGCGATGGATATTTCTAGCATCCTATCGAATGCCGACTTCATGGAATTAAAAGAAAAGAGCATTGTTCGTGATTTAAGCAAAAGTTCTTTATGGAATACATTAAATACAAATAGCGAAAACCACTACTTTATTTTATTGAGTGATAAAGATGGACTGTTCTGTTTCATTCGTCTATTTGATATTTTTGATGTTGTCGTTCATTTATCAGAAAAAAGATATGAACTTCCTTCACCAATTGTCGGCGTTAATGATGTAAATAAGCAAGAATTTTACGTTCAAACTTTAAAACAGTATATGGACGGACTCTTTAAAGAAAAATCACCTTCTATTTAATCACAAAACAGAACATACGGTCTCCTTTCTTGATGAAAAGACACTGTGTTATAATAAGTATGAAAAGAACAATACAATCACATAAACCAATTATAAATTGTATATAAATAAAAAAGACTAGTGTGCGGCTACACACTAGTCCACGTAACTTAGCAGATTGGATTGTTCATTTATCCTATTTGTTTCTTACAAACAAAACAACCCACATTCTAT